>Ga0209777_10000506_pt1 | contig 64058 bp, 53 predicted proteins | sample FrelakmetHBP12HB_FD_187147 | JGI IMG/M metagenome (GOLD analysis project Ga0209777, IMG submission 187147) | Freshwater lake sediment microbial communities from the University of Notre Dame, USA, for methane emissions studies -HBP12 HB (SPAdes)... | ecosystem: Environmental > Aquatic >...
GCCTCTCTGGGCGTTCCTGGCGTTCAGGCCTCTCCTGGCGCTCGGGCTTCTCCTGGCGCTCCTGCCTCTCTGGGCGTTCCTGGCGTTCAGGCCTCTCCTGGCGCTCGGGCTTCTCCTGGCGCTCCTGCCTCTCTGGGCGTTCCTGGCGTTCAGGCCTCTCTTGGCGTTCCTGGCGCTCTAGACGCTCAGGTTTCTCCTGGCGCTCCGGCTTCTCAGAACGTTCGGAGCGTTCCGCCCTCTCGGCCTTCTCGCCGACGTCCGTCGCCTTTGTCGGCTGCTTGTCGCCGTTGCGGGACATGACCTGGTCTCCTTCCAGGCCGTACATCTCGATGAATTGCTCGCCCGGTATCTTGTTCCTCAGGCACTTCATGATCTGCTTCTGGGTCAGTTCCTCTACCTCATGGCCCCGGGGCGCGCGGGCAACGAAGTCCACCTCCGCCACCTGGAACAGTTCACGGAGGATCAGTTCCCCGCCACGATCGCCGTCGACGAAAGCGGTGATGACTCGCTCCTTCGACAGATCGCCGATGCTCTTGGGGATGTTCGTCCCCTCGACCGCGATGGCGTTCTTGATGCCGGACTTGAGCAGGTTGAGCACGTCCGAGCGGCCTTCGACGACGATGATCGCATCGCTGTCGGGCACGTTCGGCCCGGCGGGCATCCGCTCCTTCCCGAAGTAGATGACCTCCTCGATCTGCACCGACTGCCTCACGCTCTCCGTGAGATCGATGCCCGAGGTCTTCGATTGTTTTATCAGGTCGGACAATAGCTCTCTGGCGCGCTCGATGATCTTGGAGCGCTTCGAGACCCGCACGTCCTCGATCGATTCGACCGCGATCTTGGCCTTGCACGGGCCGACCCGATCGATGGTCTCAAGGGCGGAAGCGAGTATCACGGTCTCCACTTGGTCGAGCGAAGAGGGAATGAGCACATCGCCCTCCGACTTGCCCTGCTTGGAGTGCACGTCGACCTCGATCCTGCCGATGCGACCGCTCTTCTGCAGGTCGCGCAGGTCGAGTTCATCGCCGAGCAGACCCTCGGTCTGCCCGAAGATGGCGCCCACGACATCAGGTTTCTCCACTATTCCGTCCGCGTTCAGTCTTGCCTTGATTAAGTACTTGGTAGTGCTAGGATCAATGTTCATTGATATGCCTTCTGATTTCTTTTGTCTGGAAAAACAGTCCGGCAGCGCTCAGGCGCCAACTAATGGTTCGTACGAGCTCTTGTCTTTCGAGGAGGTCGCATGCTCAAACCAGCCCTCTAGGTATCCCTTTTTTGCATAGGATGAATGGGTGACAGTGATCATGATTATACACTGGTCAGGCCTTGGCCCGAAGTGTTTTTCCGCTCCATTACAGCAAATGGTCGAATAAATACCTTTCGGTCTTGCTCCCCGATTTAGGCATAATGGCTTCTCAGGGTTCAAGGCGCCGATTCATCAGTCAAGAGTCAGGCATCATCCGCCCGAGGCGACCTGAATTATGACCAATTCCTCACCCTCATGCAATTGATGAGTTATCGGAAGCGGACGGTTCGAGCTAGTCACGATGTGAGCGTCGACGAACAAATGAAGGGATCTCAACAGGTCCTCGACGCTCGAGCCTTCATCGACCTCTACTGATTTATTATTCAATTTATAGTCGACCTTAACGATGATCTTTCCCTCGGGCACCGATGTTCATGGACAAAGCAAGACATAATCCTGATGCAAAGTTACGAAGCGTTACAAAGTAAAACCTAAAAATAGGTGAACGGTGTTGGCATTGCGAAGCCGAGGTAGCCTAGCCCGGAAAGGCGGTAGCCTCGAACGGGCGCGCAGCGCCAAGAGCAAGCTACTGGCGTCACCGCCTCGGGAGTTCAAATCTCTCCCTCGGCGCCACTTCCTTTTTTCCATAAGAGTCTTTCTAATAAACACAGAACAAAAAGTGATGTGCCAGATTCAAATGATTTTTTGAAACAAAATGATATAGACGGACGATAGTTTATATATGGGTAGTTAAATCTGATTGCCGATGGGGATGTGTCCATTTAATGGACGATTTCCAAAAGGAAAGGGATGAGAACACTATGAAAAATAGGAATCAGCTTATTGCATCAGCGTTCGCGCTGATGATGGTAATGTCACTGCTGGTCGGAAGTGCCGCAGTGTTGGCTGATTCCGGATCGAACGTTTCGGCACCCGGGGCTGGATATGTAGGACCTACGGTCTCCTCGGTTTCCGCAAACCTCACTGGTACCTATAACAACACCGGAACCGTCTATGTTAAGTGGACGGTCCAGAGCAATTCAGTGCCATGGAGTGCGATCTGGAATTATACCAGACAAGTCAATGTAACTGCAAACTCGCAAGAACCTGCCTGGGTGAACGCATCCACGGGCCATGTTCGCATGTTAAGCGGACTGGCCGATGGTGAGTATATACTCAAGGTGAGAGCATCATTCTATAACTCCTCGGCTGGAGCTCTCCAGAACACACCAGAAAACACATGTATATTTACTGTGGACAAAGTAAAACCTACCATCGCAATCACTACACCAGCAAATGGCGGTAGGTACAACTCCACCAACTTCACAGCAGCGTTCAGTGCGAGCAATGGGACAACTGGCTCAGCTCTGGCAACATTCACTGGTGCCCTGACGAACGTCACTGGAACCGGCACTGGAACCACTGTGAACCTGGTTACCTCCGCGACTAGTGCGCCCATAACAAGATTCTATGATTGGGACAATCTGACAGTCGGAGCATGGTCTCTGATGATGACCGCGGTGGACGGAGCAGGCAATTCAAAGATCGTCTATAGCAACTTCACCGTTGGGCCATATGTGGTGATAACTGCTCCGGGAGCAGGTGTCAACGTATTGAATTTCACGGCCACATGGACTCCACATCTGATGCCTGGGGTCTTGATCAAGAACTACACTGCCTACCTCTACAACGTTACGAACAGCAAGGCAGCTGGTCTATCGAAGAATGTGACCGCAAAACAAATATGGATCACGAACATCACAGCTGGAAAAGCACTCTTGGTCAACGGCAAAACATACAAGCTATTTGTCAACGTAACCGATGTTGCCGCTAACACCGGGAGCAACAATGTGACCTTTGTTGTGGACACGATTCCTCCAACAGTCTCCTGGGTCAGCCCGGAGAATGCGACATTTACCAGCAACGCTAGCGCTGCCATCCGATGGATCGCTAACGGTACTGGTTCTTCGATCCAGGGCAGTGTTGTGACGATCTACAATATGACCACATCCGGTTCGAAGTCGATATCGATAACCGGGTCGACCAACACAAGCAGCCTCAACGACTTCTGGGGAGCCCCATTGGTCAACGGATTGTACAAGCTGAAAGTGGTTGTGTCCGACTTCACTGGCAACACCGCAAAAAACACGACGAACGTGACCGTGGATGTTACGAACCCAACAATCGTCATCGACACCCCATTGAACGGTACTTACTGGAACAACAATAACTTCGTTGCACAGTGGACCGCCAATGGAACTGGGAGTGCAATAGCATCTAGCAACGTGACCATCTATGGAACCGTGAACAAGTCTCTGGAGATCGCAGGAACTACAAACTCTACCAACATGAGTAGTGTTTGGGGGTCCGCTCTCCCAGATGGCGTATACAGAATGACGTTGGAGGTCTTTGACTCAGCCGGCAATTCCGCAATGGCGGAGACAAACTTCACTGTAGACACCGAGGCTCCGACAATTGCAATCAGCAATCCGGCCAATGGTGCAATGCTCAGCAATGGGACCGTTGAGTTCACATGGGTAGCTTTCGACTCTGGTTCAGGATTGAACTACTATGGCTACACCATGAACGGGACCTGGGTTATAACCACAAGCCAAAACGTCACCATCACCCTGGCCGAGGGCAATTATTACTTCTCGGTAAGGGCCTATGACAAAGCCGGCAACCCTTCCGCCACCTCCACGATAAGCTTCATGGTGGATCTGACCGCCCCGACGCTAAGCATAGATGCTCCAGATAATGGTGCAATGTTCAACGTCGCGGACGTGCTCGTCAGCTGGACCGCAAGCGACCTGATGTCAGGCATTGCTGAGTACGCTGTGAACATCAATGGCACCTGGACAGTAGTTCCTAGCGCCAACAGCAACTATCTGTTCACGGACCTATCGGACGGCTCGCATACCGTGTTGGTCAAGGCCACGGACAACGTCGGTAACTACGTTGTCAAGAATGTGACCTTCATTACCGACATCACCACGCCATACGTGGTTATCGTGACCCCAGCCGATGGCGCGATGTCCAATGTCAGCTCCGTCTTTGTAGAGTGGACAGCGGTGGATAATGCCACCAGCGTTAACCAAACCCATATATGGGTAGATGATGAGGACCATGTAAACGTGACCGGCCTTTTCAATTACACCTTCACCGGTCTCTCTGAAGGCACGCACGTGATTCACGTGTTAGCCTCGGACATGGTCGGCAATTCGCAGGAGAAGTCGGTCTCGATCTTGGTCGATTTGACCCCACCAGAGATTGTCATCACCTACCCGCAATGGGATCAGCACCTGAACGATACGGTGATCAACGCCACCTGGTCCTACATGGATGAATTCTCCTCGGTCACTATGGTCGAGGTCGCTATCGATGAGGGTTTCTACGTGAACGTTGGATTGAACACATCACAACTGTTCGCTAATGTTCCCGAAGGTACTCACACCATCTATGTAAGGGCAACGGATTCGGTAGGCAACGTTGCTATGGAGCATGTGTTCTTCACTGTAGATAGGACGGCTCCGACAGTAGTAAGCCACCTTCCAGCATCGGCAGCAATAGTAGCGCCGAGCGCAGTCGTGAAGGTCAACTTCAGCGAGGCCATGGACCAGTCATCGGTGGAATTCACCGGCATCACTGGGACAATGACCTGGAATGAAGCAGGAAATGAAGTAACCCTGGCCCACGCGGCCTTTGCCTATGCCACGAGCCACAGCATCGTGGTAACTGCCAAGGACCTTGCGGGCAACGCAGTGACTGGTTCCTGGACATTCAAGGTGGTAACACAGGTTACTGGAACGGTAAACAATGATAAGGGCAACCCAATCGTGAACGCCACGGTAAAAATCACACAAGGAGTGATTGTGGTCGAGGGCGTGACTGATGCGCTCGGACACTTCGCCCTGATCGTTGACGGTGTGGGCACATACAACCTTACCATATCCGCAACCGGATTCCAAAACCTAGTGAGGAACGACCAAGCCTATGGCGTGGGACAGAACAACACCCTAGGCGCATTGGCGATGACCCCTAACGCGGATTACACACTGCTCATCGTTGGCGTCATCGTTGTGCTGGCGATCGTATTGGCTGCGTTGTTCCTGATGAGGCGTGGCAAGAAGTAAAAGTCGTAAACGCGCGGGTCCCGAAGACCCGCCCTCTTTAAACCTCTTAATATTCTTCTATTTTTTTATCTCAGCGGAGCGAGCTGATCTGGATATCAATGCTTCAAGAAAATAAACATACGAATCTCGTTGTCAATTTCAGCTGATGCCTGTGAAGAAGCCGGGTCCGAGAACATCGTCCTGCAGCTTGACCGCAAAATCCTCTCCTAGTCGAGCGAAATCAGGGCCGAAATCGATGTTGAAGCGCTCATATTTGGCGATCAGCTTCATATCATCTTCCAAAGAAAGAACGTCTTCGATCTTCGGATAGACAACGTTTTCCTCATGACGGATATGACGGATCATGTTGTCGACGATCTCCTTGCTCACGATGCCAAGTGAGCCGTCCGTGTAGGCTGCATCGATCGCGATTATCGTTTTGAGCTTCGCGATGTTCGCCCTCGCCGCCTCATGCTCTGAGACCAACCTTGCTATCTCTGGCACCAGTTCCTTGGACCTCTTGGCAGAAATCGGGAAGAGCAGTTTCTCCTCTTTGCCGTGATGATATTTGTCCACGTACTCGTCGAGGAACTTCACGATATGCTTCATCTGGTTCTGGTGCTTCTTCATCGAGTTATGCTTCACCATCTCGCCTAGAACGTCGATGACTTGTCGAATAATGCCATGTTCATATTGCAGCAAGGTGACAGAGACGCGCATCGCGAATCAGTCTAGGCATTTCGCTATATGTATTCCTTTCCACGGACGCTTTCCCTTCGGCTGAATCGCTCTTGACCTTCGCATCATCGGGCATTAAAACAAAAAGATAGGCGACATTAAGTTGGGATAGCTTATATAACACCGGGGGATGGAGGATTGTCGAGCTTCATTGCCTCCTCCATACTTCCTGACCGATAGCCTTGTAGGTCGAGCGTGGCATAGATGAATCCCGCCTCCTTGATCAGTTGGACGATCTGCACTCTTTTATCCAATACGTCAGAGAATCTCGTCAATGGTACCTCGATCCTCGCGATATCGCCATAGTGCCTCACTCTGGAATCCGTGAAGCCTAGCTTTCGCAGCCCAGCCTCGGCCCGGTCGACCATGCGTAATTTATCCACGGTCAATATGGAATCGAACGGGATCCGAGTGGCAAGGCAGGGATTGCTTGGCTTATCTTTGGTAGGCAGCTCCAACAAAGCTGAGGTCGCACGTACGTCGTCTTTGGTTAGACCCGCCTCTGCCAACGGGCTTCGTATTCCCAGATATTTTAAGGCTAATAGCCCCGGTCGGGTTGAATTGGCATCGTCCCAGTTGGTTCCGTCTACCACGATGGAAAAACCTTTCTCTTTTGCGGAACGGAGAATTGCCGCCAGTACGCTCTTTTTGCATAGAAAGCAGCGATCCTTGGGGTTATTAGCAATCTGGGGATTGTTGAGCAATTGGAGGTGGATGATGAGATGCCTGACTCTGAACCCGTGAGCAATATCCTTCGCCATTTCGATCTCATGGGGCGGCTGCAATTCGGTGGAAACGGTCAGAGCCATGACGTTCTCGCCCAAAACCTTCTTCGCGATCGCGAGTACCAGGGTGCTGTCTACACCCGCAGAGAAGGCTATGGCCACCTTTCCCATTGATTGAATATTTTTTTCGAGTTCCTTCAACTTATTATCTAGCTCTTCCACAGGAGAGAATCGTTCTTGACGATAATGTCTTTTGTGTACTGGGGGAATCGAAGGACGCGATGGTGAAAGAGGATAAAATGTCGGTACTTGTATTATTTTCCAGGCAGAGTTATCTTTCTCATTGACCCTTTGCCAGCATTCCTTTGAAACAGACTTTAAAAAGGTTCAAGGATCCAAAGAATGAATTGCTGGAATCCATGAGATCGAGAACGGGGAACAGCAAATTCTTTAGTGGTTTTATCTCCGTTAGCTTTATACCCCGTTAATGAGATAGTTAGTTGGGTGTTTATCGCCTGAGGGAGGAATGAAGTATGGTAGAAGTGGAGACAACCTTAGGAGTGCCTGATGGCATAGTGGCAGAAGTAAAGAAGAAATATGCGGACGAGAAGCAGAATGATATTCGCGTGACGAAGAGCCATCCCTTGAACCCACCATATTACGCGTGGGGTGACCCCCGGTCTAAATACGATGTAATGAAATTCGAGGGCAAGGAGTACTGGGTCTGGAAGACCTCCAAGGGCGTCGCGATGAACTGGGTTTACACCCATTAAGGCTTCGCACTCAATCCTTTCCCTTTTCTTTTATTCTGATCGACCATTCGATCGGCTTTTTCTCCAATCAATTGGATGGCTTCGGTCATCCCTGCATGCATTCCATCAAAACCAGCTCATTGGAGATCTTTGTCCGTGGCATCCAGATGTGCGCCTAACCGGAGCTATTTCACAAGCAAACACGCTCGATGGCATCATTTGCCAGAGGAAGCATCCCTTTTTCTCTATCGAAGGCAATCCCGAGGTCAACATGGACATCCGCGAAGTTCTCGAGCTCTACAAGAAGGGCGAGATAGAAGCAGCCACGGCTGAACGTTTACTACGTCTGGACTTCATCGAGAAGATAGGCGAGCACACGGTGTTCGATCATTCCAGGGAGGCTAGGAAAGGTATTCCTGAGATAATCTACGGGGAAGGGAAGACGCCGGAGCAGGTGGTCGAGATCGCCGAGAAAGCATTGGAGGACAAAGAAGCGCTCCTGATCTCTCGTGCATCCAGCGAGCAGTACGATCTGATCGTGAAGCGGCTCGGGAGCAAAGGGGTTAGTATGTATGAGCAGTCCCGCCTGATCGTCGTCGACCGGCGCAAGAAGCGTAAGCTGCAGGGCAAGATCGGCATCCTCACCGGCGGCACCTCAGACATGAACGTGGCTGAGGAGGTGAGGCTGGTGGCCGAGACCATGGGCTGCGAGGTAATGATCGCTTATGATGTTGGCATCGCTGGTCTGCATCGCTTCATGGAACCACTGCTACAGATGCTGAAGGCCGAGGTCGATGTGCTGGTGGTAGTGGCAGGAATGGAAGGAGCGTTGGCGACGGTTATCTCCAGTCTGGCCGATGTTCCGGTCATTGGCTTACCTACCTCGGTGGGATATGGGATGGGAGGAAAGGGCGAGGCGGCCCTGATGGGCATGCTGCAGTCCTGCTCGCCCGGGCTGGTGGTCGTCAATATCGATAACGCCATCGCGGCGGGAACGACCGCAGCATTAATCAGCAGGCGGTGCCACGATCTCCGCGACAAATGCAAGGGCTAGTGCTGCTATGCAACTGAACCAACATCTTCTGACTGTAATGTTGTCGACTCTGGAGCGATCATGTTAGTGCGCCAGATGACGATTGACGACATGGAGCCGGTCCGAGAAGTCGGTCAGAAGGCCTGGTCCAAACTCGCCTCGGAGGAAGTGGGGCACAAGGTGAAATATCCCTTCAGGCCAAGGAAGATAATCAATGGCTATCTATGGAAGGAGCCCAAGGGCTGTTTGGTGGTGGAAGATGATGGAAAGGTCATCGCCAGCGCCCACTGTCATGTCTGGGGCAGAGTGGGGTGGTTCGGTCCTTTCGAGGTCCATCCCGAGAAGCAAGGCAAGGGAGTGGGCAGAGTATTGTTGAGCGGTTGCGAGGAGTATCTCGCCCGCTCAGGCTGTACCCACTTCGGCCTGGAGACCATGCCGTACATAATGAAGAACGTCCATTTCTATCTGCACGCTGGCTATCGGCCGCAGCAGTTCACTTGCATAATGGAAAAGCGGCTTGGCGGGAAGCAAGAGGTGATCAATGGGATCGATCGGGTCGATGTGAGCGACCTCGGCACTGTCCTTCCGGAAATCTCGACACTAAGTCATCTTTATCATCCGGACCTGGACCTGTCCAGAGAAGTGGAGATGACCGTCAGGGAAGGCCTAGGAGCGCTGTTCGTGAGCCGTTCCGATGAGAATCTCACCGGCTTCGGGGTCCTGCACGCATTCCATCCCATCGAGGAGTCGGACCATTCGGCGGTAAGGCTGCTACTGGTGGACCCGCATCGGGCGGATGCCTCGGACCATTTCGACCGGCTCATCCGTTCACTGGAGAACCAATCCTTGCTATTGGAACGGAGGAGGATGTTCGTGCGCTTCACCGTCACCCCTCTGCTTTACGAGGAAATGCGCAGAAGAGACTACATTCTCGATGGCTCTAACATGCGGATGGTCAAAGGCCCTGGGTATAGCGAGAAGGAAGGACTCATCATGGCCTCCTGGGCAGGATAGCACTTTCGAGGCGTCCCCAGAAAGTCCCTTATAGCTAGTCTCGGCTAGGATGGAAGCGACGCATGAACGAACCTCATCCAGTGCCCAATGGCGCTTTCGATGATCCCGGGGTCTTCGTCCCCTCCCGCTCCGAGAACAGTCCGTGCTCGATATGCAAAGGCTCCAAGATGCTGTGCGGGAAGCCCCGCTGCCCGCTGATGGTTAAGTTCTATTCCCGAACTCGTACACAACGATTCATCGATTCCCTGGACCTGGCGGGGAGCTCTCCCCCGGGCGTATTCATCGGACGCTACGGCTATCCTAAGGTCGACATCGGACCATTGGTGCCGCCGGAGTACGGGGACACCGCCATCATGGACACGCCGGAGCAGTGGATGGGGAAGAGCATCGAGGAGATCACCGACTTCCGTTTCCGCTTGGTCCGAGGTAAGTACCGGGTAGACGTGAAGGAGTTCCAACTGGGAGGGAAGATCGTCGATTATACCAGGGAACTGGCGCTGGCCGTGAACCCGCTGGAGGTGGAGATGTCTTTCGCCAAACGGCCCTCGGGCCGTATCGTCCTGGACGACGAGATACAACCTTTCGGGCCTTCTGGCCGCGTCATGACCATGGACATCGGCAACCCGAAGTACGATCATAAGGTGGAGAAGGCGTACAACGACACCGACCTCAGGGCGGTGGAGGCCGTACGGGATCTCTACAAGAACGGTGTGTTGATATCGAAGATCCAGAAGGCCTTCAGCGTCGGTGCTTTCGGCATAAGTAAGAACCGTAAGCTGGTGCCAACCCGCTGGAGCATCACCGCCGTCGACGACATGCTCGGAAAGACGCTGCTGCAAAGGACCAAGACAAATCCGACCATCGATGAGTTCCGCGTGTATGATTGGACGCAGTTAGACAACCGCTGGTCGGTGCTGTTCATACCCACCTCCTGGCGTTACGAGCTGATCGAGGCCTGGTACCCCAACACAGTCTGGAACCCCCTAGGCAAGCAGATCGACCTTATCTCCAGCCACGAGTTCTACGAAGGCAGGAAGGACTACGCCGAGATCGGCGGCTGCTACTACGCTGCGCGTCTGGCAGTCAACGAATTGCTGACGGCGGAGCGGCGCCAGGCCGGGGTGGTGATCCTGCGCGAGGCGCATCCGGGCTACATCATGCCTGTCGGGGTATGGAATGTCCGAGAGAATGTGCGCATGGCGCTGAAGCAGAAGCCTGAGAAGTTCAACACATTGGAGCAGGCGCTCGCCCATGTCGCCACCCGCATGGACATCCCCATCCCCCGGTGGATCAAGCAGAGCGGCGTGCTCACCGATTTCATACGGCAGAGGAGGATCGATGATTACGCGTGACCTTGACTCGTTCGTCGATGGGACTCCGTCTCCAGCCATGCCCGAAGGCGCCATGGTTGTCGAATGCAAGCACGCCTTGTCGAGGTCGAAGCTTCCCGGCCTGGACTATGCCCTGAACCCCTACGTTGGCTGCGGCCACGATTGCATCTATTGCTACGCGCCATTCCTAATGGGCAAGCCTCGGGAGCGGTGGAGAACTCCCGTTGGCGCAAGGACCAACCTGCCTCGACTGCTGGACTCCGAGCTGCGGAAGGCTTCCGGCACCATCGGCATCGGGACCGTGACGGACCCGTACCAACCGGTCGAGGCTGATCTCGAGCTCACCCGACGATGCCTCGAGGTCGTCCGACGGAGGAACGCGCCTGTCTCGATCCACACGAAATCGGATCTGGTGCTGAGAGATATTGACATACTCAAGCTCCTTCCTGAGCCGGAGGTGGGGGTAACCCTCACGACCATCGATGAAACGCTAGCCAGAACATTCGAGCCATTCGCTCCCGTTCCATCTGCTAGGCTGAAAGCCATAAGGGGCTTGGTCGAGGCCGGCATCAGGACGTACGTGCTCATCGGCCCGATAATTCCTACGGTAACGGACTCGGACATCGAAGGCCTGGTCAGGGCGATCTCGAGTACCGGGGCGGAGAGGGTCATGCTTGACCGGCTAAGGCTAAGGCCAGGAATGCTCGAGTACCTCTCTGGATTGGAAAGCCTGCGCACCGGGTCGGGACGGAAGTTCCTCGATCGCATATTGGACCAGGAATATTGCTCCGCCGCCGAAAAGGTCCTGGCCAAGGAGCTGCAGAGGAATCGGATCGTCGTGGAGCGAGCGTTCTAGCTCAGTTGACGTTTGACCAGACGTATTTTTTATCGGTCCGAACGACCGCAGTCCTTATATAGAAGCACTAAAATACCGTGGCAACGGTGTTTACTATGGCATACGCAATGAATGGCCAACAGCCCATCATCGTGCTCAGAGAGGGCACAGAGAGGGCTAGGAACAGGGATGCGCAAACTAACAATATTGCCGCCGCCCGAGCCGTCGCCGATGCAGTCCGCTCGACACTAGGTCCGAAGGGCATGGACAAAATGCTCGTGGACTCGTTGGGCGACGTTGTGATCACGAACGACGGAGTTACGATTTTGAAGGAGATCGACGTCCAGCACCCCGCGGCCAAGATGGTCGTGGAGGTCGCGAAGACACAAGATAGCGAATGCGGAGATGGAACCACCAGCGCAGTCGTAATCGCGGGCGAACTGCTCAAGAAGGCAGAGAGCCTGATCGAGCAGAACATCCACCCCACCATCCTGGCGAACGGTTACGGAATGGCCGCGGCCAAGGCGATGGAGATCCTGGACACGATCGCTGTAACAGTTAAGTTCGAGGATGAGGCCATGCTCAAGAAGATCGCCCGAACCGCTATGACTGGCAAGAGCGTAGGCGGTCAGCGCGACTTCCTCGCCGATATCGCCGTGAAGGCCGTAAAGGCCATCGCGGAGAAGAAGAACGGCAAGTACGAGATTGACGTCGACAACGTCAAGGTGGAGAAGAAGACCGGTGGTAGCATCGCTGACACCCACGTCATCGAAGGCATCGTCATCGACAAGGAGCGCGTGCACCCAAGGATGCCGAAGCAGGTCAAGAACGCCAAGATCGCCCTGCTCTCAGCCGCCCTCGAGATCAAGAAGACCGAGGTCGAGGCCAAGATCCAGATCCGCGACCCTGCGTCCATGCAGGCCTTCCTCGATGAGGAGGAATCCAATTTGAAGGGCATGGTCGACAAGCTGAAGCAGATCGGAGCGACGGTCGTATTCAGCCAGAAAGGCATCGATGACCTGGTCCAGCACTACCTCGCCAAGCAGGGCATCTACGGATGCCGCCGCCTGAAGGAGAGCGACATGGAGAAGCTGTCGAAGGCCACCGGTGGAAAGATGGTCGGCAACCTCAACGAGATGGAGGCTTCTGACCTCGGTTTCGCAGCAATGGTCGAAGAGATGAAGATCGGCGACGACGACATGACCTACATCACTGGTTGCAAGAACCCCAAGGCCATCACCCTGATGATCAGGGGCGGCACCGAGCACGTCATCGAAGAGGTAGATCGGGCCATGCACGACGCATTGCGCGTCGTCGGGATCACCATCGAGGACGGAAAGGCCGTACCTGGTGGGGGAGCACCGGAGATCGAGCTTTCCCTCAGACTAGCCAACTACGCATCGAGCGTGGGCGGAAGGGAGCAGCTGGCCATCGAGGCGTTCGCCCAAGCCATGGAAGTAATTCCCTGGGTATTGGCCGAGAACGCCGGATTGGACTCGATGGACGTCGTGATAAAACTGAAGTCGGTCCACGAGGGCAAGAATGCCAATAAGAACATGGGACTGGACCTCAACGACGGCAAGCCGATCGATATGATAAAGGAGAACGTCATCGAGCCACTGAGGGTGAAGACCCAGGCGATTAAGTCAGCATTTGAGGTCGCCAACATGATCCTGAGGATCGACGACGTCATCGCATCCAGAAAGGCCCCACCCGGACCTCCGGGCGGACAGGGCGGAATGCCCCCAGGAATGGGCGGCATGCCTGGAATGATGTAAGCGATCGACCCTTTCGCTGAAAAACACCTTCCCATTTTCCAATTTCTTCCTTTTTCTGCCTTTTCCGTTCAACTCACTATCGATATCAGGGGGAAAACCTCTATAACGCAGTATTCATTTTTATCATCAACCAGGAGGGATGAATTGAAGACCAGTGGCATTACTGTAGTCGCCATCGTAGCGACCTTGATGTTTTGTGCCCTATTCGCATCAACAGCCAATGCTGTTGTCCCTGCAGCCAACGCGCCAACTTGGAGCGTGGGCGATTCCTGGGCGATGGGGAAATCGATGGACCTCGATACGGAATTCTCCGAGCAACTAGACCACATTGAGCAAATGCTCCAGAACATGACTGGCTCCGCCACCTTGGACGAGTTCAATGTGCAAGCCACGGCAGGCGCCTGGCTCAAGGTGGAGGTCACAAGTGTTACAGCTAATGAGTACATCGTCCAAGGCAAGCTTGCCATGAGGTTCAATGCCGAGGCCAATGTCGCAGCGACCGGTGAGATGCCGGCTGCGGGCTTCAAAGCCTGGGGCGACTTGAACTATCCGACCACCACCATGACCATCTCCGCAGATGCGGCGATAGATATGGCATTCGTTTCAGAGGTGACCGTCGTCTTTGAGAAATCGACGATGGCGATCAAGAGCATTGGAACGACAAACAGAGCGAGCCTGATCGCTTCGATTAACATCGCGAACATACCGGAGATGAAGACCAACTTCTCTGGAATGACATACTCCTATCGAAGCATCGATGCCAGCATCGATTTCGACATGACATTGAACGTCGAAGCGTCCTTCACACCATCGTTGAACGTTATCGAGTTCCCGTTATCCGTCGGAGAATCCTGGAACGTCAGCTCACTGGCTAACGTGACTGGGAGCATAGGCGGATTCCTGGATGTAAGGGGGCTCTCGGTCGCTGACGAGCAGATGCTGTTCGATAACCAGATGCTGCATAACGCCGGCATCACGGAATTCCCGATCGATTTCAGCAAGCTTTCCACTGAAGGCGAGCCAAAGATAGTCAATGGGACCCTTGTGCCGATCAACCAGTACGTGAACGCAACGATGGAGTGCACCGGTCTTGAGCTCGTCACCTTGCCGATCTATGGTGAAGTCGCCATCTACGAAATCACCACGAACGGCGGTACCGAGAAGTTCTACTATTCGGATGACGTCCACTTCCTTACCGGTGGCGGATCGTCTTTGGAAGGACTTAATCTTCCTGAGGAACTAAGCGGAATACCGTTGCCCGAAGCGAACATGACGATGGACCAGGTCACACCCCAGGAGGCGCAGCAGAACATCGATGTCATCTCCGCTTACCAAGCTGACCTCTCGGGACAAGCTAGTGGTTCAGGAAACGGTTTAGGCGATTTGCTCACCAGCCTGCCGATGGTAGGTTTGATCTTGGGGATCGTGGTCGTGGCTGCAATCGTAGCGGTGGCAATGGTCATAAGAAAGAAGAAATAAACCTATTGGCAAACCCCTTCAGCTTCCTTTTCATTCTCCATTCCACTGGAAATATAGGAGACTGGTCGTTAGCCAGCCGCATTTGTTCATAGAATCTTTTGGGTTTTACTCCGTTATAGGATTAAAACAGCACAAAAAACATGAACTTAAAAAATGCATAAAAAGATTAGCTGAGAACTTTATCAGCTAATCTAGTAAAACGTTTAGATTTTATCTATCTTTCCATTCTTGCCCTTGGTGACGTCAATACCGAAATCGGTCTTCTTGACGAAGCAATCCGAGCATGATAACTTGGTACCGACCTGGATCTCCATCTTCTCCACTAGATCGACATCGTCATCCCATAGAGCTAGACGGCAATTGCCTGTCTCATCGCGCACGTTCAGGTTGCGCACCCTTCCACGACCGCCCGTTCGCTTTTCGAACTCCTTGATATCAGCGATCTTTGTGACTTCTAGTTCAATGGTTATCTCTTCGCGGTCCTTTAGCTCCGCGACGTTCTTTTTTGGAGCTGGCATTGTAAATCCTCTTTCTTCGAATGCGATGCGCCTTAGGGTCTCATCGTCCAACAAGCCACCGAATTCCTTTCGCAATTCGGATATCGCGGACTCCAGTTCCTCGGGGCGCATGCCTACGGAAACATATCCTAAACATGGATAAAGTTGAGGATTAACATAAATGCTTATTATTAAAGATAAATACGTTCATTTATTAATTAATATATGTTGATAATTAACTCAATTTTATGGTCAATTATCAAATCAACAGTTTTTTATAGGCTCGATAGAATATGTCAGACAGCTGTCAGCCAAGGGATGGGAACCTAAGCTGGACAGGCCAGAATACGCGAGGCTTAACCCATGCGTGCTGCCCTCTACGCTAGAGTGTCCACAGAGGACCAGGCAAAAGAAGGATTCAGTATACCAGCCCAGCTGAAACGCTTGAATGCCTACTGCAAGGCACGCAATTGGCAGGCTATCACGCAGTACGTCGATGAAGGCTTCAGCGGCCGGGATGTAAGAAGGCCGGCTTACCAGCAAATGATGAAGGAGAAGGATAAATGGGACGTCCTTGTCGTTCTGAAGATGGATCGTATCCATCGTAACAGCCGTAATTTCGCCCAGATGATGGACTCGTTGAACGCCTGGAAGAAGGAGTTCAACTCCATGCAAGAGGCTTTCGATACCACCACCGCCATCGGTCGGTTCGTCATGGACACGATCCAGCGCATCGCCCAGCTGGAGAGCGAGCAGATCGGAGAGAGGGTGAAGGTCGGGATGCTCCAGAAGGCGAAGAAAGGATCCGGATATCTCGGTTTCGGGCAGCCTTTCGGATATCTTTACCAGGATCGCACCCTGAGTGTGATAGAATCGGAGGCCGAGGTTGTTCAGACCATCCATTCGCTCTATCTCAGCGGCCTCTCGATGCAGGACATAGCCAATCACCTCGATGCCAACAACGTGAACAGCAAGAAGGGGACTGGATGGAGCAAGGAAGCCATATCGAACATCCTTCACAATCCACTATATTGCGGCTACGTTCGCTGGGATGGTGTCCTTCGGAAAGGGCATCATGTTCCGATAATCACAATCGAAACCTACAACCAGGTTCATGCCACGATGCAGATCCGCGTCCGTGCATCGAACGCGGTATATGTCTGCATACGGCCGGAGGAGTTGACCGCCCATGGTTAAGGTGGCCGTCTACACTCGCGTTTCAACCGAGGACCAGGCAAAAGAAGGATATTCCCTGGATGCTCAGAAGGAGCGCCTGCTCGCCTACTGCGAAGCGCAGGGTTGGGAATTGGCTGAATTCTATGAGGAGAATGGCCATTCCGGACGGAATACTCACAGGCCAGCATACCAGAGGATGATGGATGAGAGGGCGAAATGGGACGTGATACTGGTCATGAAGATGGACCGTATCCACCGCAACAGCAAGAACTTCATGATCATGATGGAGAACCTGGAGAAGTGGGGCAAGAAGTTCACCAGCATGAACGAGTCATTGGACACCTCCACCGCCGTTGGGCGTTTCGTCGTCGACATAATTCAACGCATAGCGCAGCTGGAAAGCGAGCAGATCGGCGAGCGGACCTACATGGGTATGGCGCACAAGGCGGAGAACGCCCCGGGCTTGCTGGGCTTCAACCCACCGTTCGGGTATTGCATCCAGGATAACGATCTTGCCCTCGTGCCAGTGGAGGCAGAGACCGTCCGCCAGATATTCGCACATTACTCGGCAGGCGAAACGATGGGCAATATCGCGTTGACTTTGAACAGTGCGGAGATCCTAACCCGGCGCAAATGCGCTTGGACGATATGGTCGATAAGCCATCTTTTGCACAACCCAGCATATGCTGGCTTCAGGCGCTGGGATAAAATTCTCGTCCCGAGCACGCATGAGGCGATCATTTCGCGAGAGCAATTCGATCGAGTCCAGATCAATATTCATGCGCGCGTGAAGAATCCGCGTCATCGTCAAATGATAAAATTATCCTCCAGGATCGAACAAGCGGCCATTCCCGTCTGAATAGACGAAAAGAATGCTTTGGGAATACTTTCGTGAAATAGCCCTGGAAGGGAAAGTTAATATTTATATTTTTGGTAAAAAATCCTACAATTTTATCCATATATTCTCTTTTTTGGTAACTACCAGATAAATGGTTAATCAATGAAAATCTAGGAAAGCTTATAATAGGCAACATTCGGAATACGCTATTGGGGAACTGCGAGTGCAGTTCGTGAGGTAAGCCGTTATGGCTTAGGAGGGGACAACGAATGAGGGGATGCAATATCGATCTTAGATTGTATGCAAGGATTTTCCAAGACAATCTGAGAAATCAAGATACCATTCTTTCTTTGTGTCCACTTAATTAGGAGAGATAATAATGGCTGAAGAAAGAAATACACACGTAAAAATGGCGATGGCAGAGGTTTTGGGCCTCTACATGATCGCATTCGTCGGTATCTTAGTAGGATCCTATGGATTGAAGGTATTCGACGGACTGGGCGTGATCATAAACGTCGCAATGTATCTAGGAATTGGATTGCTGATTTGCACCATAATTGCCTTCTGGAATGAGAACCTACTGCTTACTGGAATATTCGGCGTTTTGGGAGTATTCCTGGTTAGCTTCTCCCCAATGGTGAGCGGAGCAATGGGTTCGTTCGGAGACTTCGAATCGGCCATGGTATACATGGTCTTTGTTGGAGTATTGCTCATTCTGATGGCATTGGTTTCATTGGCGCAACCGGTCAAGATTCTGCCAGTCCTGCTGATCGTTGCCGGTCTAGCATTCATCTTGCTCGGCATGTGGTTCAACGACTTCGGTGCGGGCAATGGAGAGAACCTCCGCGCGGCCGTTGGAGCGCTGTGGCTTCTGACCGGTATCATAGCAACCTACATGGCTGTCGCAATCACTATGCTGGTCATGAAGGGCAAGCCAGTGTTGCCATTGCTGATATCGAAGTAAAAACAGCAAGCACCATCAAACCCTTTCATTTTCTATATTTTTTCTGTATCTTCTACCTAATTAAATCGAAGCCGCATCGAAAATCGTGAGCTGCATCGTCGTCTTTTTCTAATTGCTAACCTTTGCCATGGTCGTGACGATAGCGGACGATCGCTGGGTACTTCCCGATTGGCAGACCGCTTTGCAATGGAGCAAAGCTCGCAATGACCAAGGAATAAAGGTTATCCTTGATATCCTAGGTGAATCCTCTAGGAAAGAAACGGAAATTCAGGGTTCCGTCAACGATTATAAGGATTTGATCAAAAACATATCAGCTGAGCGACTTGATGCTGCCGTCACCATCAAGATTACCTCATTGGGATACCTTCTGGACCGAGAAATATGCCTTCGCAATGTGCTAGATATTGGAGGCGCAGCAAACGATGGTAACGTTGGATTTGAGATCGACATGGAAGGTCGATCGATGGTCGATTTTACGCTAAAAGCCGCAAGCACCTGCTTCGAGAATGGTCTGCAGGTTACCATCGCATTGCAGGCGTATCTCGATCGTGCCGGAAAAGACATCGACGCAATGATCGAGAACGATGTCAGGGTCAGGCTCGTGAAAGGAGCTTACGCCGGAGACATGAAAGATTTTCATGAAATTCAGAACCGTTTCATTGGATTTGCAAAGACGCTCTCGGAAAGTGGGAATAGTTTCGCATTAGGGACTCATGACACACAGATACTCTCTTTGGCAAAGGTAGAAATGAATCAGGCAATGGACAAGATGGAGTTGGGGATGTTGAAAGGTCTTTCAGATTCAACGAAACTCGAGTTCGTCAAAAATAATTGGAAAGTCGCTGAGTACGTTCCCTTCGGATCTAATGCGATCGCATATATCGAAAGAAGACTGCAATATCTGCGACAGCTCAAAGCTCAAGGTCGATCGCCCGCCCCCTAAAACCCGATTTAGAGATGAGATCTCCTCAAAACACTCTTTAATGTTGTTTCCCCGCGAGTTTAGGCCTTTTTTATCTGATTTCAACTTGATATTCGGGAGACCGTCATTGACTTCGTTGTATAATTTTATACCTATATGACATAGTATTATTGCTATTATTGTAAAATATAATATATACTTAATATATAGTATTATTCTAATTATTGATAAGAATATTTATATCATAATTATTGCTATTATTGTAATACATATAAGATATAGTGAATTCCAAAAAGGTGCATTTGCGATGACAAACGAAAAAACAACGATTCAAGTTTCGCCCAAGACGAGAGATCGATTATACAAATTGAAATTCCGAAGAACCTATGAGCAATTCTTGGATGAACTGTGCGATCTTTATGAATCGAAGCAACAAGAATAGGATCATTGGTTCAGGGCAATGTACCTCATATGCAATTTACGAGTTTACATTATTTGTAAAGCTCGTATCGATGGATTATAAAATAATTTAATAGAACAGCAAAATGAGCTCAATCTGATGCAAATCAAGCCGCGAGCCAATCAGTATTCCAGATTCAAGAGGTCATTGAACAATAGGCTCGGGTAATCTTTCACACCATAATGAATTGCACCAAGAGTTGAGGAAAATTCAATTCAACTGTCATTATATATTTGTATTTAAAGAACTGGAGCAATAATGGAAATGTCTCGGCATCGATTGTTATTATGATTATACTATATTAATAATATTATATATACATAATTATCCAATAATATTCTATAAATAGCTATATAGATATTATTTTTATATGATATATTAGTATTTAGTAATTTGGTTAAATTTATAAGACGCTAGTTAAATTAGCATAATTAATATAGGTTATTACAAATGATTCTGTTAGTACTCAAATACGAGGGTTAGGAAAGAGAATCTCTCGTTGATTTATAAAAGTGACTGGACTTCTCGATTCAATTCCGGCCAGTGAATTGTTTAAATATGACTCTGGATAATACTCGTATCACTCAGTACGAATACTGGGGGGCAGAAGAGATGGGAAATAAACTTAAAGCTCTAGTCTTAGCTTGGGCTGTACTGCTTCCGGCCATGTTCATGGTTGTTTTGACAAGCAGTCCCGTTCAAGGTGCCATCGCCCCGACAATTACAACGGGATGGTATACTGGCACAATCGATGGCTCTACGACCGTTGTGAATTATGATTCGATCGCAGTCGATTCAAGAGGATTTGTCCATGTCAGCTATCAAGATTCATCCAATCTTGATCTAAAGTACGCGACAAACTCAGGTGGGATATGGAATACGATTACGATCGATAGAGTGGGAGCGACTGGCTTCTTCAACTCCATAGCGGTCGATAGTAAAGGATTCGTCCACATTAGCTACTATGATAGCACAAATGAGGACCTTAAGTATGCGACAAATTCTAGTGGTTCTTGGGTCAATAGCACAATCGATAGGACTGGTGTGGTTGGGGAATACTCAGCAATTGCTGTGGATTCTAACGGTAAGGTTTTCATAGCCTACTACGATTATACGGATCGCGCGCTAAAATATGCCACAGATTCTAGCGGTTCTTGGAAGAATAGTACTATTGATACAACAACCAACGCCGGCTACACGTTCATGCATATTGCGGTGGATAAAAACAACAAGGTCCATATCGGCTATTTCGATTCTGAGGGATCAAAGATAAAGTATGCAAGTAACGTTTCGGGAAATTGGGCAAATGAAACAGTGGTGGCAGGTGATGCGAGCCAATTTTTCTCGATTGCGACAGATTCGTTATCAAGGCCGTACATAGCATACCTTGGTGATTTATCTGGTCAATTGAAGGTCGTCATGAATGATGGAAGCGGATGGTCTTTCTTGACTGTCGATTCTTTGACGTCGATAAGTGATCAAGTCTCCCTAGCTATTGATTCCAATGATAAATTGCACATCGCATATTATGATGATAGTAACAAGGATCTCAGATATGCAAGCAATGAATCAGGCATCTGGGTACTAGATACTGTGGATTCTTACAACAATGTCGGAATATGGAACTCAATAGCAGTTGATTTGAACAATAAGGCATTCATCGTTTATGTCGATTCCACACATAACAGATTGAAGTTTGCAACGAACACAGGGGCGAGATGGATTATTCAAACCGTTGATAATGGCCCCGGAGCCGGAGTCTGGAATGAAATGGCGGTAGATGCGAATGGCGTGGTCCATATTGTCTTCTACAACGATACAACAGGCAAATTGATGCATGCTTACAAAGCATCTGAGAGACTAGGATGGCAAACTGAGATCGTGGATAGTACCATGAATGTGGGCCAAAAAGCATCGATGGTCGTAGACCAGCATAACAAGGTCCATGTGGCTTACTATGATTCCAACGCTCAGTCATTGAAATACGCCGACAATATCAATGGTGCATGGACGAACGTTACTGTCGACGGCTCGAGCAATGTCGGGTTTTGGAATGCAATAGCTGTTGATTCAAACGATAAGATCCATATCGCATATGTTGACTCAACAGGCCACACGCTGAAATACGCCAATAATATTATCAGCGGCTTCACTACTTCGTTTATCGACACCTCCGGATTAGTCAAGAGTGCTGGGGTTTCGATAGCTCTCGACCGAATGGGCATTTCGCATGTTGCATATATCGACACTAACATTACTGACCAACTGGTGCTAAGATCTTTGAACGGCACGGTCTGGGACAAAACGGTGATTGATGAATCCTCAGATGTCCTAGGATCATGGAACTCGATGGCGATCGATTCGCACAATCGGATACACATCTCCTACTTTGATCAGACCTTGGAAGCATTGAAATATGCCACTAATGCCACTGGAAACTGGGTCATTAGCATAATCGACCGTGATGGGGCCGTTGGACAGAAAAGTGTTCTTAGACTGGATGCAAACGATGGATTGCATATACTCTATTACGACTCTTCTGCAAACAAAGAGAACTATCTGGTCAACACACAGGGAGTCTGGATGAAGACGACGATCGAAGATCCAGACAATGCTGGGTTCGGTTCTTTGGCGCTCGACTCTTATGGCCGGGCACATGTCAGCTATTTCGACATAACGGCGAACAGCCTGAAGTATGCGGTAACGATAAACCTGCCATCCGCGCCGACTAGCTTCGATGCGCAGCGCGGCAATGCACAGGTGAACCTGAGCTGGCTCCTTCCGACGAACAACGGCGGAGCGACCGTCACTGGCTATAAGGTCTATAGGGGCGACACTATCGGCAATATGACGTTGTTGACCACAGTCATCGCTGGAACATATGCTCTGCATGATACCGACCTAACGAATGGAGACACGTATTGGTATAGCGTGGCCGCAGTGAACAGTGAGGGCATTGGGTTGAAAGCAACCCCGATCAGCATCGTACCAGCAACATTGCCTGGTGCGCCATTATCGGTGCAGGCCAAGGGAGTCAATACCGCTGTCGAATTGAGCTGGAACGCCCCATCCAATGGTGGGAGTGCCATCCTTCATTACCGCATCTTCCGCGGTCTTGACGCGACCAACCTCACTTTCCTGGCGAACACGTCCGCCTCAGCGACCAGTTATAGGGATACTGGCCTCGAGAACGGCAAGACCTACTTCTACGCCATGAGCGCGGTGAACGACGTCGGCGAAGGGGCTTTCGCGTCAACTGTATCAGCCACCCCAGTAGCTGATGACACGACCCTGATCATCATCGGTACCATCGCGGTAATAGCGATAATCGGCGTCGCCGTCGTATTGATGATGCGCAGAAAGCGATAAACCTCAAACGGGCCCGCAAGGGCTCGCATCTCCATATTTTCCTTTCTTATCGAAAGTCAGTGTTCATATTTCTCTATGCGCAGCTAGCATCGCATTAGACGGATGAACCGGCCAAGGAAATATGTACAACCTCCTTTCCTATTGCATCGTGAGGAGATTCCCTATAAAAGTGCTTAATCTCGCAAGCATTTGCACGGTACTCATGGGCACATCTGAAATTGCATTGAAAGAACGTTCCGTCTGCCTTTGCCCCTCCTGTCCGAGTTACCCTCCTTGTGGCAACGACCAAGCGGCCATGGTCTTTTGTTTTTCCACGAAGATTCGTTGCGTGACGCGTGAGAGGGGATGTAAATGCTCCACATGCCCAGTGTATGCGAAATATGGTCTCAATGGAGACTATTTCTGTATCAAGGGCAGCGCGAAAAGATGATTACGCTGCTTGGTCTGTATTTGCGAATCGGCATCCTAGATGCCAGCACGTCGAAGGAAATGCGGACTATTGGCAATTCAGAAGTGCCTTCAGTCCTCGCTCCACCTCGGCAAAGCTTTCGAATGGTTCGAATGCGAGCCCTTCCTCTCTTAGCGTCCTTTCCAGTCTCATACCCGTCACCGCGAATCTGATGTCGGCCAGCTTCGCGGCGTCCAGGTCGGAGAGACCATCGCCGACATAGGCCACCTTAACTCCTCGGCGTTGAAAGCTCTTGACCAGATCGTCTTTGAAGTTCTTCGATTCAAGGTTGACTATCTGTGGAAAAATGAAGTTGATCTTTTGTCCATCAAAGAACGATGTGCCAGAATGCATTTTGATCAGGAGGCGCAGCCCCAGCTTATCCAGGTAATGATAGATCACGAAATCCAAACCAGCGGAGACGATGTAGAACGGCATGCAATTGCGGTCGCAGAAATGCACCAGCTCCGAGAAATTGGGTCTGATCGTCGCCACCTTCTCCAATTCATCGATGATAGTCCTCTCAGGCACGTGGACGAGCTCGAACTGCCTGACCATGCATTCCTCCAGCGAGATCTTCCCCTCATCCAGCATCCTATCGTATCGTTCCCAGTCGCCCGCAGCGAATCGGCGAAGGATATAGTCCGTTGTATCAAAGTTGGTGATGGTCCCATCGAAGTCACAAAGCACCACAAATCCCGAAGAGTCAAAACGACTGGCATCCCTCCCTACCTTCCTCGAGACCCATTCTGCGGTCTTGGGGTTCAACAGGCTGCACTTGCCGCACATAATCAGGTACTTCCTTCGGGATTCCCTGAAGCATATTTATTACCTATAGTACGATTGGTTCACCAATGTCCGATGATTGGACTGAGCTCTATCGTCCCAAAACGCTCAAGGACGTGGTCGGAAACCCGAAGGCCGTCAAGGAGCTGAAGGAGTGGGGGGTCTCTTGGGAGTCTAGCATCCCCTTTAAAAGAGCGGTTGTCCTGCTCGGTCCTCCGGGAGTGGGCAAGACCAGCTCCGCAATCGCCCTTTCCAACGACATGAGCTGGGGCCTAGTCGAGATGAACGCCTCGGAGCATCGCGACGGGGACAGCATCCGTAAGATCGCCGGCAGGGCTTCGATCAGCGACACATTCACCAACGAAGGCGAGTTCCTTTCCACGAAGGAGGGTCGCAAGAAGCTCATTATAATGGACGAGGCGGACAACATCTTCGGAAAAGATGATTATGGCGGTGTGCCAGCTCTGTCCGAGATCGTGAGCAAGACCAAGCAGCCATTGGTGCTGATTGTCAACGATTTCTATGCCTTAAGCCGAAAAAGCTCGGTGATCAAGGAGAAGACCTTACAGATCAGGTTCGGCAAGATCCAACCAGCGACGGTAAAGGTCGTGCTCCGCAGGGTTTCGGCCGACCAAGCCCTCTCCGTCTCCGATCGAGTGCTGGAGCTTATCGCCAACAACAGCAACGGCGACCTCAGGGCCGCGATTCATGACCTACAGGCGATCGGGATGGGCAATCCCGAAATCAAGGAATCGCAGGCGCTGATGCTCGACAACCGATTGACGGCCAAAAGCAATTACGAGCTGATGGCAGAGATCTTCCACGGCACGAATCCCATGAAGGCGAAGAACACCATGCGGGACATGCAGGAAGACCCAGGCCACAACCTCCTCTGGATAGAGGAGAACCTGCCCCACGCCTATCATGAGCCGGAGGACCTGAAACGGGGGTTCGATCTGCTGGCCAGGGCGGACATCTTCCTTGGCCGGGTCTCAAAGCGGCAACACTTTCGCTTCTGGGCTTACGCCTCGGATCTCATGAGCTTCGGCGTCTGCTCGGTGAAGACCCGTTCCTACAACGATTACGTCCGATACCAGTTCCCCATGTACCTCATGAAGATGTCACGGAACAAAGCAAACCGGTTGGTCCGCTCCTCCGTATCGCTGAAGCTCGGCACCAGCTGCCATACTTCGATGAAGCAGGCGACACACGACATCCTGCCCTATTTCAAATGGTTGTACCAGAAGAACAAGGATTTCCGACTGGCCACGACAGAGGAGCTCCATCTAGAGCAGGAAGAGGCCGCTTTCCTGTTGGACACGAAAGTGGACTCGAGCGCCGTCAAGCACCTCATCCAGGACCTGAGCAAGAAAAGGAGCGGAGAATCGGACGAGCACGACCTGAAACCGATGAAGCTGGAGGCGTTGCCGCAAGCTCCGAAAGTAGAACGACCATCTGAGGAGACGAGGCAGAAGAGCCTGTTCGAGTACTAGGTGCCTGACGATGAGGGACGAGTTAAGGAAGAAACTGGAGAAGCAGCAGTACCACCTGAGCGGCGATCACGCGGCGGTCAAGCTCTGCCACTGGATGAAGCAGTCCATGCTGCACGAGCGGCATTGCTACAAGCAGGAGTTCTACGGGATGCGCTCGCATCGCTGCCTGCAGATGACGCCGGTGGTGCACAACTGCACCCATGAGTGCGTATTCTGCTGGCGAGTCCGAGGCTTCGAAGGCGAGGAGAGGCGCTGGAAAGATCCGGAGGTGATGCTCGATGAGTTATTGGAACAGCAGAGGCTCATGGTCACCGGCTTCAATGGCGATCCGCGCTGCAAGAGATCGATGTATGACGAGGCCAGGGAACCAAGGCACGTCGCCATTTCGCTGGCGGGGGAGCCGACCATCTACCCCTATCTGGGAGCGTTCATCGATCGATGCCATCGAAGGGGCATGACCACCTTCTTGGTGACGAACGGCACCTTCCCCAAGGTGCTCATGGAACTAGATCCGCTGCCCACCCAGCTCTACGTCACGGTAGCGGCACCGAACAAGCAGATCTATCTGGACGCCTGCCAGCCCAGGGTCTCGGACGGCTGGGAGTCGTTGATGCATACGCTGGAGATACTGCCCTCGTTGGACACCAGGACGGTGATCCGGCATACTCTCGTGCAGGAGCTGAACCTGGGGTGGGAGGAGGAGTACGCCATGCTCGATAGGATAGCCGATCCGATCTTCATCGAGCCAAAGGGATTCGTTTTCGTGGGCGACTCGAGGAAGAGGATGAACATCGACAACATGCCTTCCCACGCCCGAGTAACGGAGTTCGGGCTCAAGCTGGCCGGATTGCTAGGGATCGAGCTGCTGAAGGAGAAGCCGGACAGCCGGGTGGTGCTCCTGGGCGATAAGAGCGAGAGGACGGAGCTGGAGCCATAGGTCATCCGTTCGAGATCGATAGGGTAAGGATCACTTCATCCGGATGGTCTCGAGGTTCATCGGCGCCCTGGTCTCGATGTTGAACTTCTTGTAGATCGCGGACGCCAGATCGGTGCATTTGTGCTCTTCGCCATGTCCGATGATGATGCGCTCCGGCTTCGGTTCCAAGGTGGCGATGTAGTTGATCAGCTGCCTTCTATCCGAGTGACCGGAGAAGCCATCGACGATCTCCACGGCCATCTTGAACTGGATAGAGATCGGCTTTCCCTTGTCCATCATGGTGATGTCGCTTACCCCTCTCTGGATGCGCCGTCCGAGCGTTCCTTCGGCCTGATACCCTACGAAGATCAAGGTGGAATTGGCATCGTCCGCCCAGGCTTTGACGTACTCCATCACCGGTCCACCGTTCATCATCCCGCTAGTGGCGAGGACGATGATCGGTTCGTTGTCATGGCAGATCTGCTCCCTCATCTCACTGGACTCGACACGCTTGAAGATGGTCGATAGGAAGGGGTTCTGCCCCATCTGGAAGATCTGGGTGCGCAATTGGCTGTTCAAGTACTCCGGATAGGCGGTATGGATTGCGGTGGCCTCCCAGATCATGCCGTCCAGATATACCGGGACGGTATCGACCTTGCCAGTGCGCATCAGCTCCTCGAGCACGAGCATGACTTCCTGCGAACGCCCGACCGCAAACACTGGGATGACGATCTTGCCTTTCTTGGCAAGGCTGCGCTCGATGATCCCCTTCAACTGGTTGGCGGCATCGGTCCTGCTCGGCTGTATGTCGCGATACCCACCATAGGTCGATTCCATCACCAGCGTCTCCAGGCGGGGGAACTTGTTCACGGTGGCATTGAACAGCCAGGTCCTCTCGAACTTCATGTCGCTGGTGAAGGCGATGTTGTACAGGCCGTCGCCGACGTGGAAGTGGCAAACCGCCGAGCCGAGGATGTGGCCCGCATTCTGGAAGGTAAGGCGCATGTCCGGCGCGATGTCCGTGGTCTCGCCGTACTTCAAGGTGATGCAGTGCTTGACCATCTCCCTGACGTGGGAAGATTCGTACGGCACCTTCTTGTTCTCCCCTCCAGAGACCTTGAGGGCGTCTATGAGCATAAGCGACATCAGATCTCGGGTCGGAGCGGTGCAATAGACCGGGCCATCGTACTTCAGCTTGTACAACGCTGGTAATAGGCCACAATGGTCCAGGTGCGCATGGGTAATCACCACGGCATCGATGGAATCGAGCGGCTGCACCTCAGGGGCGTTAGTGAACGGTTTCAGGTCGAAATCGGAAGGGTGGATGCCGATATCGATCAATATCTTGCTCTCTTTGGTGGAGAGCATGGTGCAGCTCCTTCCCACCTCGCGGAAGCCTCCGAGCGCCGTCATCCTCAGCCAGGAGTCGCCTTCGAGCTTCTGCCGTGCCAGACGTCGCCCTACCTTCTTCAGGAAGTCCTTGCGCTCGTCCTGCACGTGCCGCAGATAATCGCGTATCTCGGACACTGTCTTGGAAGGGATCGGTGGCGCCCGCACCACTTTCGGAGCCCAACCGACCTCCTTCTTGATCTCGTTGAGAACGGCACCCTGCTTGCCGATGACCAGACCGGGTGCCAGCGCTTCGATGGTCACCTCGCCGGTATCATGCTCGAAATAGATGTCGGTGATCTCCGCCTCTGGCGGGATGATCTCCCGGATGCGCTTCTCCACCGATTCCGGGTCGGCAAGCATCGTCGGATCAGGTCGTATAGCCACCCGGCGCCTCAGTCCCTGGGCCAACTGCCGAACGATGTCATTGTTGTTCGCGAAGGCTTCCATGTCCCGGGTGTAGACCACCACCACCGGACCCTCGAAATCGATCTCGGTGATGTTGATGGTCGAGGGCACGATCTTACGGACCTGTTCTCTGGCCTCTTCTAGTATCTTCTCTGCACTCATGAATCGTTCACACTTTTGCTTTTAATTTGATCCCATAAGGGTGGGAAATGCACAATTCTGGAATTAATAAGGGAAAGAGGTTTAGCGGGCGGCCTTCGGGTAATCGATCCCGAGCTTGGCGGCGCGCTTGCGAACGTCGTCCTCGGCGAGCTCCTTGAACCCGTCCTTGGAAATTGTAATGATGGCCATGCCGTCACCGCTGGCGGAGTCGCGCTTCATGGCGGCGTTCAAGGATCGGATGGCGATGTCGACGGTATCTTCCGCGCTCATCCCTTTCTTGTAGTTGTCCTCGAGCACACCGTAGGCGAAGAGCGAACCAGATCCGACGGACACGTAATTGTCCCGGATGGCGCCGCCCGCCGCATCGATCCCATAAACATGGCCACCTTCCTTGTCGAAGCCCCCCATTATCAGGCCGACATAGTAGTATCCTGCTGCACCGCCCCCGCGGTGTAGGATATTCGATAGCAGGGTTGAAGCGGCCTTCACGCTCATTGGCGCCTGTCGCTTGAGGCGGTAGAGTTCCACCTCGGCCTTTATGTAACGGGTAAGTAGCTGGGCGTCCCCTACCAGTCCGGCGGTGGTCAGGCCTAAGTTGTCGTCGATCTTGAAGACCTTCTGGACGTCCTTGTGGGCGATGATGTTGCCCATGGTTGCCCGGTGCTCTGATGCAAGGATCACTCCGTCCTTATAGACGATGCCGATTGTGGTAGTTCCTGTTTTCAATTGTTGATCTGTAACCATTCCATCACTCCCTTAGAAGACATGCCAAAAGATGGATTACTAGGCTGACTCTCTGATAAAGCTGGGGCTATATATACATTTCCAAAATATCCGTTTCTCCGACAATCCTATTCTTTGCTTCTGGCATCGTTCGCTTTTGATGATTCGTTCTTGATCCCCTTCGGCTCGAGCATCCTCGTGGCGAACCAATCGAGAAGGTAGGCAAGCCCGATCCCGGCCAGCATCCCTGTGGCCAACCGTAGCAAGTTCGTGGATTCGTACGAGCTGACCATTTGCGCGCCACCGTCCAATCCCATCGGGACTAGGAGCAGCAGCGCAATCTTCCAACCGACCTTGAGCCGGCCTGAGAATGCCAACCCCATACCTGCCACCAGGCCGATGAATATCCCGAGGTCGCGACTGCAGAACGGCATCTGGTTGCCGTTGATGACGAAGGAGCGCTCCAACAATTGATGGCATTCTGAATCGCCTATAAGATAGACCGCCGCCGCCAGGGGGTTCATCTGCTCGATCCTGTCCCAGTTCTCGATCGTTCCGATCGATCCAGAAAGGTCGGTCACGCTTCCGGTCGGCAGCGAGAGCGGAGCGATGAACACCAGCGCTAGCCAGATCCCGAAGGCGCACAGGATGGTCGCTTCCGCCCGACGCAATAGTGACAGGTCCTTCCACATTCGGCTTTCTCAAGCGTCCCTTTGAGATAACACTTTTGGTGAATGAGGTGGAAAACCGCTTCAAATATCGGCAAATAACAAAAGGGCGAATGGGGATATTGACGGCGATGGTCGAATTACCGGAAGAACTCAAGCAGTTGAAGAGGTTCCATGGGCACCTCGGCCCCTTCGTGCTAATAGGATATCGGATGGGAGTGATCGCCAGGAAGAAGCTAAAAGGCAAAATCGAGGCTGTCGTCTTCACCGGTACGAAGGTGCCATTATCATGCATCGTCGATGGGATCCAGTTCGCCTCCTCGTGCACCCTCGGCAAAGGGAACATCTCTGTCATGGAGAAGGAAGAGGCGAAGGCCCATTTCGTCAGCGACCGGCTTCTGGTCGAGATCAAGCTCCACGACGAGGTGCGGCAACGCATCGAATCGACCTGCACCAGGGATGTCGAGGAAGTAATGGCGCTAGGACTTTTCAGCGAACCGGATGCGACGCTGTTCAGCATCACATCAGTTGAGACAACCCCGTTCGAGCGAACAGTGAAACTGCGGTGAAGACCAGGAGGGCGATCGGGCATCGGATCGCGAAATCGCTGGCCAGATGCCCCCAGGTCCGGTCCCGGTGCAGGAAGTTGGTGAAGTAGCTGACGCAGAACACCAGCTCGGAGAGGTACAGCATGGCCAACACGATCTGGAGATCGACCGTGCTGAAGCTGGCGAGCCCCGCCCCGACGGTGATCGCCACCAGGCTACTCGTCACCCCAAGGACGATCGGCGCGAAGATCATCCCGGTCGAGCGCATCATATCCACCACGCCATGCAGGTTCTCCTCCATCCTCAGCTCGGCCGCCCGAATGTCGCCGAAGTTATGCGCCAGGTTGAGCGCCAACTTGCCAGCGTAGTGCGGGTCCTTCTCAGCTGCTCCTGCTACCACAGTGAATGCCTGAGCCATGTCCTTTCCAGAAACGGAGCTGAGCTCGCGCTCCAATAGCTCGCTTAAGCCCACCCGGTCCAAGCGGCCTCGTATCAAGGCTCGATTGGCGCATCCTCCGAAATGTGTATCCTTTCCAATAAGCGCGATCTCCTCCAGGGACTTCTCGAAGGATGCCCCTCCGGCCATCCGGCTGCCCATCTGGAATAGGGCGGAGATGAAGCCGGCTTGTTGGCCGTCCTTCCGGAGCGTTCGCCGATCGCCGATCTTGATCCGGATAACGATGCACAGGGGAAGGAGGAATGACAGGGACAGGCAGTATGGCAACAGCTCGCCCTGAACGAAAATGACGAAGACGATCGAGAGGACGGCCGAGAACCCGATCGGCAAAAGGATGATGATATCGAGGGGAGGCTCCAGTCGAGGGACGTCCGCCAATGGGTTGCCGCTTAGCGCGCTGTTCGCGAAGAGCAGGCAGCCTACAGGAACGATCACCAGGAGCAGGAAGAACAGCCATCCCTGGTCGAACGTCGAATGCGCGTCGCTGCCGTCAACAACGCTGATGCTCCCCATGCTGAGCAACGGGGCAGTGGAGAACAGCATGACTGGTAGCATAATGCCAAGGGCGAAGATGATGAGGGCGGGATTCGAGAGCGAGGCGACGTAATGGTCCGCGGCCTCCTTCACCCCCTCTATGGCGATATGGTTCGCTCTGTCCAATACCCGGTCGCGAGAGGAGACATCTGGTTCGTAGGTGGAGGCCAGGACCAAATGCAGGGAGCGCCCCACGGTGTCGTTCTGCCCCGAAAGGCGAGGGATGAAGGCCAGGAGAGCCTGCTCCAAGCTATCCGACCTCCGGGTGAGGACCTCCCATCCCATGCGAACGAAGCGCTTGGTCAATTCGCCCGAACAGGTGTGGGAGACCCGCCCCATCGCCCATTCAAACGAGGGCTGGATGCGCATGTTCATGACCAAGGTCCCGATCGTACCTGGCGATTCTCGCAGATAGGCACGTTGCTCTTTCTTGGCTTGTTTCGACGGAGAATTGGCCACCTGGTTGGCGAACAGCAAAGGCACGAGAACGGCGGGCAGAAGCGTATAGACCAGGGTCCTGTCTCCGAACGCGAGGAACAATGAGACCATCAAGCCAAATGCCAATAGGATGGCGAACCGGAAGGTACGCCAAGCAGCATCCTCGACGTCGAATGGGGTGACGGAATGCCGCATCATCCAATCGCGGGTGCAGTCTGATTTGCCAGTTGCGATGATGATTGTGAACAGCCTCGGCGGTCTGGATCGCCACGAGCGGGTGTTGTTGTCCGGTTGACGGTCATGCTCGTTCATCGGGCACCTCCAGTAACTAGCGCGCGGAATCGGTCTACGATCTTCTGATAATCCCTTTCGCCGTTCTCCTTCGCCCGCCATAGGAAATTATTGGATTTGGCCGTCCAGTCTGGTCCAAGGAAATCGTAACTGGCTTTCGAACGGTCCAACAGTATCTTGCGCATTTCCGCTCGGGCATGAATGTCCCGCAGCGCTTCTTCGAACGAAATGCCCCATGAAACGGCGATGCGAGCGATAACGTCCGAACGAGATTGGAAGGCGCTCTCGAATCGATCGCCCTCGGCGGAATAGCGAACCAGTCCTTGGAAATCGCCGGGAGATCCCTTATTCGATTCCACGAGCTCCAACAATCGACGAACGGGTTGCTGCGTTCCAAAAGGCCGGTTCAAGCCCAAGGTCATGACCACGTCGGTGGCCGTGAAAGCTTCAGGATGGATGCCAAGGTCATGTATCGCCCTATCGTAGACGGAGCGGGCAGAATCGCCATGGATGGTCCCGAGGACGCTCGAGCCAGCCTTACCGGTGCGCATGCTCTCGTACAACACCTGTGCTTCCTTACCACGCACTTCGCCCAGCACGATGGCCGATTCGCCCAGGCGCAGCGATACGCGTAGCGCGTCGACGGTCTTGTCCTCCCTGGTCTCACCGGAGCGTTGTTCCACCACCAGCGATTGCACCTTGAACCCAAGGGACTGCATCTGCCGCACTGGAAGCTCGGGGGTATCCTCGATGGTAAGGATCCGCTGAGTCCGGGGGAACTCGAACAGCGTCGCCGCCAATAATGAGGATTTACCAGCGCCGCGCGGACCGCAGATCAGAATGGAGCTCCGGCCATCGATGAGGAACGAGATCAGGCCGGCGGTCATGCAGTCAAGGGAGCCCTCGTGCACCAACCGCATGAGCGTCCACGGGTTGCGGGAATGTCGCCGAAGGGCGATTGCTGGACCCTCAGGGCTGAGGGGGGCGGAGATCGCCGTTGCCCTTGCCCGACCATCAAGGATGTCCGTTTCGAGGATAGGCGAGGATTCGGAGAGCGGTCGACCGCTGAAGTATCTGATCCTGGCGATAAGGCACTTGACCTCCGAGGTCGAGGCGATGATGTTCGTCCGACAGCGAAGTATGCCAGCACGGCCCACCTGGTTCAACGCCACATGGACCAGATTCGAATCGGCTGGAGCATCGATGAATATGTCCTCGACGTGGTCATCAGATAGCAGGATCTCGAACAGGCCGAGGCCGACCGTGTAGCGAGCCACGATGCTTGCGAGCGATCCCAGCCTCTCGCTCGATATTTTTTCGTTACTTCGAATATAAATCTTTCCGAGTTCCAATCGGGCCAGGCGAAGAACGCTCTTTTGCATCGCTGCCATTTCAAGCTCCAGCTCATTAGGTGGATTCGCTAGAATGTTCGCGATAACTTGGTTCAATGCGAGGACCTGCCCTGTGGGCAATTCGTACTCCAGCGGCCGGATATGGTAACGGACGCCAAGCTCGTCATCGCATGAAACAAGCTGGATGCATGCATCATTAACACGATATTCCTCCATTATTCGATGATTGGAAGGCATCTCCGTCGAAACCCAGCAATGCGAGAAGCTCGGTCGGGATCTCCTATCGGTGACGAAGAGACGTTGAACGGTGGGCGGCAACGAAGGCGCTTCCAGCGCGGAACTATTGAGGCGCCTGAGAACGTTTCCGCTCAAGGTCCCGCCCCCAATACTTTCACTGCGAGCTGGTTCAGTTGCAGATTGATGGCCGAGAAGTCCGTCTTTGCGGCCTCCATCACGGCGAGCGTCCTATTGCGGCAGGAAACGCATTGGTCATCTCCGCTTCGATGGAATGGCACCTTGAAGGATTCCATTCGAGGAGTCGGCGGCCAGTTCGTATAAAGCTGCTCGATCAGTTTGCAGGGCTCGATGGGGCACTTGGAGCATTTTCTCGAATGGCTGCTCTTGATTTCCCGAGATTTTACCAAGGGGGCGGCCATTTTTCGGAGCGCGACGACGCTCCTACCTCGATATTCGATCACGACTTCCCTGGATAAGGCAATGCGGTCGATATCTCCCGCTTCTGAGACCGCTCGAACGCATCCCCTCAGACATCGAAGTTGTCCAAGATCTTGAGCGCCGTCGCATTCGGAGCAATCGATGGTAAGGTAATCATTCACCTTGTGGGATGGACAGGCGAGCGAAAGCAAAGGGCTGGATGGTGCTCTGGTCAGCAACTTGTTGGTCGATAATCCTGCCTTCATAATCCCCGGATTCCATCGAAATCGCGGTTAATCCGCGTTGCATTTAGATGTAATATACTCGAGGACCGGAAGTCGCATCTATTGGTCGGTGCATGGATGGGGCGATGGAAGTCCTTGCACCTGCCGGGACGGTGGACTCGCTCAAGGCGGCTTTGTCTGCTGGAGCGGATGCTGTTTATCTTGGAGGCAAGCGCTTCGGAGCCCGCCATTTCGCATCCAACTTCTCCGATGCAGAGCTAGCGGGAGCGATAGGTCTATCTCATTCCCGCTCAGCCAAGGTCTATGTCACTGTGAACACGCTGATTAAGGAAGCGGAGACGAGGGAGGCTCTGGATTACGTCGCACGGTTGGAGAAGATGGGGGCCGACGCCGTGATTGTTCAGGACCGAGGTCTCCTCTCATTGATCAAGGAGAATCTGGGCATAGCTGTGCATGCTTCCACCCAAATGGGCATCCATACCCCGGATGGGGCATTGTGGGCGAGGGAGCATGGGGTCGATAGGGCGATACTGGCGCGGGAATTGAACCTTAAGCAGATAGAGGAAGTGAAAAGGGAATCGGGCATTGGCGTCGAGGTATTCGTTCACGGTGCCCTCTGCATCTGCTTCTCTGGTCAATGCCTGTTCTCCAGTTTTGCCGGCGGACGGAGCGGGAATAGAGGCATGTGCGCCCAACCCTGCCGGAAATGCTACTCGCAATCCCATTCCAGTGGGTTCTTGCTGAGCACGGCGGACCTATGCGGTATCGACGCCATTCCGCAATTGATCCGGATCGGGGTCGATGCCCTGAAGATCGAGGGAAGGGTCCGCAATCCCATCTATGTGCATCTAGTAACGAAAATGTACAAGCAGGCGGTCAGGCGAGCGGAGGCCGGGGAAGAGGAGCTGCTCACCGTTAAGGAGAAAGGACTGCTCGCGGTGGCGTTCAGCCGCGGGTTCACTGGCGGTCATTTGCTGGATGAGCCCATCGGCCATCCTGAATATGCAGATTCCCGAGGCTTTCTCATCGAACGCGCCACGGCATCAAGCAATCATTTGATGGTGAAAGACCGAACGCTTGGCATCGGCGATGGGCTGACCCTCCATCGGAATGGGGAGAAGATCGGGGGTTTCGAGATCAAGGAAGAAATGGGCCACATCGGGTATAGAGTGCCTTTCACGCTCAAAAGCGGAGAGTACGAGGTCTATAAGACGAAGGATGCCAGCTTCTCGGCTATCGAAGGTGTTATCCGGTCGATCCCGTTTCGGATAGGAACGGTGCCAAGGGCCGATGTAAGAATCCCCCTCAAGGAATCGAAACGGAGGCCGCATCCTCCAGAGCTGTCGGCTTACGTAACATCGCTGAAGACGATGGAGGCGGTATTGCCCTTCGTGGATAGGGTGTACTTCGAGCTTTCCAATGATTGGGAGGAAGCGAAGAAGATGTGCAGGGCTGCTGAAGTGGAATTCGTGATCTTGCTGCCCCGGGTCAGTCCGGAAATCCCAGATATCAAGGCGCCGCAATTGATGGTCTGCAATGTGGACCAAGCCCATAAATACGATACCAGAAGATTGTTTGGGCATTATTCGATGAATGTCCTAAATTCTTATTGCCAACCGGAACTGTTCCAATCTACTCTTTCCGTGGAGCTATCTCGACAGGAGATCCACGGGCTTGCCTCAAGATTCGCTGGGCGCATCGAGGTCATGGCCTTTGGCCGGATGGAATTGATGTTGATCAAGGACGCTGCGATCTCAGAAGGTAGGATCGTCGATGAGGCCGGGCGCAGCTTCCCGGTCTATCGAGACAATTTCGGCTATTCTCACATCATCAATAACGCAGACCTATTCTTGCTAGAGTATATGGGCGAGTTCGAGCGGATCGGCATCGATTCTGTCGGTCTAGACCTGAGAAGGAAGAACCCAAATCTTGCTTTGTTGGTCACCAAGGCTTTCAGGGAAAGGGATGCTTCTAAGAAGACCGCCATAAAGCGGAAATGCGGGGCAATCACGCACGGGCATTTCTTGAAAGGAATAGCGTGATGGGTGTCTAATTGTAATCGAAGAGATGAGCACCGCTCCACTCATGGAAGTATAGTGTTTCGGCGCCTAGCATCGATACGAGACGATAGGAAGGCTCTAGGTGGATTCTTCGAGGCGATATTGGCCGTCATGATCGTCACCTCAGGATTCACGATTCTCCTGGTATCGGTTGACCTGGTTCAAGGCGATGAGGGGCAAGGAACCAAGGGAGATATACAGGAACAAGTTCGAACGATCTGTCTAAGATTGCTAAGGGACGAGCGCATCTTTCGGCCTTCCTACATCCTGCTGTTAGGCAATTCGTTCCTATGGGGCGAGATCGTCAAGGATGCAATGTCAGCCTTCCCTAATTATTCTGTTACCCTAATCATCGATCTGGAACGTCCGCGGTCCATCCTGCTCGCGCAGGGAGGCTTGGATAATGGCCCAGGGGAAAAAATCAATATCAGGATTCCAGTGGACGTTCAGATGACCCCATCCAAGGTCCATGTGGGAATTCTCGAGGTGAAGGTGGGGGCATGAGGAAATTATTGAATGGGGGAGGCCTGGCCGCTATAATCGATTCCCTGGTGTTCATTTGCATTATCGGCGTGGTAGCGATGCTGGTCCTCGATTCGCCGAGCCCTGAGGCGCAAAGCGAGCCGTGGGGTCAATCCTTGATGGTCCACTCGGTCCTGATCCATTGCACCATCTCCATGATGGGAACGGATGGCGAGGGGCTGAATTACAGCGAGGCGCAGGTCTCCGAGCTTCTATCTGAGGTATTGGTCTCGGGAGATAGGTCATTGATGAACCGGTTGTCCGATCGCTTAGTACCAATTTCTGAGTCGCTGGTCGAAGCTCCATACCACTATCGTTGGGTCATCTCCGGGGCGAGTAATGAGATCGCCATTGGAGAAAGCGCGATTCCAGATTCATGCGACATTATGGCATCGCTTATAGAGGTAAAGCACGGTGAAAGTGCCTTCACCTCAGTCCTTTACCTTTGGATCTTATGAGCTGGCCTGTTCTGATGTATGATCTCCGCCTTCTCGTGCGCGATCGCTGTGGTCTTGGCTATGTCGATGTAGGTGCAAACGAACGAAAGGATGATCAGAGCGAAGATCAGGATGGTCGCGGTGTCTGGTGAAATGACCGAGAAGAACGATGCCCAATCGGAATTGAACTGATAGTAGGCGGCATAAAGGACGATAAGAACCAAGGCGACCGCATCGAGCGCGTACATCAGCTGCCCAAAGATGGTTCGTTTGACGGTGATCGGGACGCACACTTTGCCGCAGATCTCGCATTTGCGCCTGGAATACCAATTGCGGGGGTGCAGGCTATCGCAATCAGGGCAGTAGGTGAATTTCACATCCTGCAATGGGCACCACCTGTTAAATGGTTGTTGCGGGGAAGGATAAAGAAACAGGGGTGCGCTATCAGTTCAAGCGCCGAATTTCTCGGAACGCCCCGCCTTGTCGTATAGGATCGGCATGATGTCCTTTCCTCTGATCCTTCCGAGCCCACCTTGAGAGGCAGCCGCCTCGTCGAACGTTGCTCCAGTATCTCGGACCATCCCTTCGCAGTATATCGTGAGCGGCACGGGATCGCCCGAGTGGTCCTGCAGCTCTATTGGGGTGCAGTGATCGGCCACGAACGCCACTACCACGTCAGCTGGAAGATTCTGGCGCATGAATCCTGCCATATCGTCCAAGCGCTCGATGATCTCCACCTTCTTTACTGGGTCGCCATCATGCGACGCGATGTCCGCCGCTTTGATGTTCATCAGGACGAAGTCCTTCGATTCCAATTGGTGCATCGCCGCTTTTGCCTTGGCGATCATGTCCGTGTCCAGCCCGCCGGTTGCGCCCGGTACTTCGATGATCTCCAGCCCGCAAATCCTGCCGATGCCCTTGATCAATGAGACGCCGGCAATGCATGCGCCGGTCATGTCCCACTTCTCTTCGAAAGGCTCGATTTCCGGGAACATGCCCGCCCCCCGCGGCAATAGAATGTTGGCAACTGGTAGATTCTCTGACGCCCGCCTTTGATTCACCGGATGATCGTTCAGAACGTTATAGGACTTTTTCACGAAAGCGTTGACGATCTTCGCAGTCTTCTTCGCCTCTGGCTCCAACGGCCGGACCTCATGGACCTTTGTATAGCCATGGGGGTCGGCGTCTGAGACCTTCGCTGAGAGGCCTGGCCCGCTGAGCAGGAGGACGGCACGATGCTCCGTGGCTTCCTTCACCACCACCTCGATCCCGTCAATGGTCAAACCGTTCAGCGGCTTCACCAATTCCGTTGTATCTGGCTCCTTGATTCGCCCCGCCCTGCGATCGATGACCACCATCTTTTTGTCAACGGTCGCGAAGTTGCATCGGAACGCCACATCCCCCTTCTTGCCCACCAGACCGATGCCAGCTGCTTCGATAGGTCCGCGGCCGCTATAGACCTTATATGGGTCGTAGCCGAGTATCGAAAGATGCGAGGTGTCGCTCCCTGGGCGTATGCCCGGTCCGATGATGTCGACTATTCCGGACGAGCCATGCTCGGCGAACCAGTTCAGGTTCGGTCGAACCGCCGCCTGCAACGGCGTCTTCCAATGCAGCTGTTTGATCGCCCTGTCGCCCAGACCGTCCATTACGACTATCAAGATCTTTCTTGTCTCAGGCATGTTACCGGCGGCATATCGTTGAGTAATGCTAAAAGTCCACCGCTCGCTAGGCCCCCTGGGTCAAAGGCTCCCGGATCCATATGTCCGCTGGCAGGGTCTCATAGATTCCCTGTTGCGCCTTGATCACTTCGATGTCCATGGCGATCGAAGCGATGTTCTCGTTGTTCAAGGACCAATAGAATATGCGCCATGTTCGACCGCTGGGTAATATTGCCTCTTCCCAATCGGTCTTCAGAAGTGCGACGTCCTGTAGGAAATAGAACAATCTACGGTCATCCTGGTCCAAGGCATTGTCGATGATACAATCCTCGAAACCAAAGTAATTCAGAACGCGTAAGCTAATCTGTCCTGCCATCTCATCATCGATACCCACTTTCTTAGAGATGGCCCGCATGAGCATTTCATACCTTGATAGATCCAAATCAATTTTCATTTTCTCACACATTAGTCTGTCCGCGCATCTATAAATAAGGTGATGCTAAGTTGTTCGCTCTGAACAAAACTGTTTTTTCCTGATAAGGAAATCTGGTTGACGCGATATAAGCATTGGCTAGACACCATTGCAAATATTGGCACCATTTGACCTGCTTGTATAATAAAACTGATAGCGAGACTCAAATCAATGGATGGTCATTATTTATATTCTGCAAGCCTGATTGCCTCCAATATGAATTGCCCGAGCTGCGGGACCTCGATGGAAGAAGGGATATTGGAGACAGAGAGCCTGGTCTCGGGGGTGAAATGGCGCAAGGAAGTGACCTCCCTCAGTCGCATTGGCATCGGGGGCGAGCGTATCTACGAATCCAATATGTGGGGGATCGTCCATATTAAAGCTGAACGATGCCCGACTTGTCGATTGATTGTTCATAAGTATTGACGACCCGTTCGCAATAATTGTTGCGACTTTCGCCGTTTTTCCGTGGAAATGCGATTCTCGGGTTGTCAAAGTTGATGGTTTGATGGAGATTTACCTATAGATAATCCTCAATCCAGATATGAACGTAGCTTATTTAATAGACCTTCTTGATACCCGTGAGAAATCCAATAATATGGCCTACGCTGGTTAGGTAGTATCAAAGATTGATGTAGCATTTTCAAATTGGTTAGGTGACAAAAATGAGTATGGGCAAGCTTAATATCCTTTTCAATCCGAAAACAATCGCGGTCATTGGGGCCAATAGCGATAAGAAAAGCGTCGGTTATTCGATCTTCAGCAATCTTATCGGCAGTGGATACGAGGGGATAGTCTACCCCGTGAATATGAAAAGAACGAGTGTGCAAGGCGTCAAGAGCTATCCCTCGGTAAGCAGCGTCCCAGACAAGATCGATTTGGCGATCATTGCCACCCCTGCCGTCGGTGTACCGGCGCTCTTGGAGGAGTGCGGTAAGGTTGGGGTCAGCGGCGTGGTCATCGTTTCTTCAGGATTCAAAGAGGCCGGCAAGGAAGGAACAAACCTGTACAACCTCATATCCGCAACTGCCTCAAAATATGGTATAAGGGTGTTGGGACCGAACTGCCTGGGTTTCATCAAGCCGTCCATAAACCTGAATGCGAGCTTTGCGGGGAAGATGCCGCTTCGGGGAAAAATCGCTTTCATTTCCCAGAGCGGGGCATTATGCACCTCGGTCCTTGATTGGGCAGTCAAGCAGAACGTAGGATTCAGCCACTTCGTTTCGATTGGCGAGATGGTCGATGTCGGTTTCCACGATCTGATAGATTATTTCGGGACGGATCCTGGCACCAATAGCATTCTGATCTACATGGAATCACTATCAGATGCCAGACGGTTTCTGAGCGCGGCAAGGGCATTCTCAAGGACCAAACCGATCATCATACTCAAGGCGGGGAAGACCGCGGGCGGTGCTTCGGCTGCTCTTTCACACACCGGAAGCTTAGCCGGTGACGACCGGGTATTCGATGCCGCCTTCAAGCGCGCGGGTGTCATACGCGTGAACGAGATAGGGGAGCTATTCGACAGCGCTAAGACGCTTTCGATGCAACGGATGCCTCATGGCAACAGGCTAGCGATAATCACTAATGCCGGCGGTCCGGGAGTGATTGCAGCTGACTATCTTCTGACGAACAATGGTCAGTTGGCGACATTGTCCGAGGACACCTTCAACAAGCTCAATAAGGTCCTTCCATCAGCATGGAGCAGATCGAACCCGGTAGATGTTCTCGGGGATGCGAACCCGCAGCGATACAAGGATGCGGTTGGGCTCTGCATAAGCGACGAGGGAGCGGACGGCGTTCTTGTGATCCTAACTCCACAAGGGGTAACGGAATCATCTGCGATCGCAAAGGAGATCGTATCCCTCCCGAGGTACAAGACCATCCTGACCTCATGGATGGGGGAGGATGCGGTAAAGGAGGGCAGAGAGATACTGGAGAAGGGGAATATTCCCACCTACAGGACTCCGGAGGATGCTGAAAGATGCTTCATGTCGATGTACCAATATTCGAGGAACCTCGAGCTTCTTTATGAAACACCAGCAACTATCCCAAGCAAATTCGTTCCGAAGACCAAAGAGAACAGGAAGCTCATTACTGAGATAATGAAGACAGGCAGATACGTTCTCACCGAGAACGAGTCTAAACAAGTCCTCGCTAACTATGAGATCCCGATAGCAAAGAATTTTGTTGTTAAGACCGCGACTGAGGCCATGAAAGCCGCATCCGAGGTAGGATATCCAGTCGTAATGAAGATTGTCTCTCAGGACATCATGCACAAAACCGATGTTGGTGGAGTCAAGCTGAAGGTGAACTGCGATGAGGACGCCAAGAATGCCTTCAACGAGATCTTAGCGTCCGTCAAAGAGAAAGTGCCCAATGCAAGGATCGAAGGGATCCTCATCGAAGCGATGCAGCAGAAGAGATACGAACTGCTGATCGGTTCCAAGAAAGATCCGATCTTCGGACCGGTGATCGTCTTCGGAATGGGCGGAGTTGCGGTGGAGGTGTTCAAGGACACCAATGTTGGTTTGCCTCCGCTGAACATGGCTCTTGCCATGAGGCTCATCGAGGACACCAAGATCTTCAAGCTACTGAAGGGCTACCGGGGGATGAAAGGGGTCGATATCTCCGCCATTCAATTCCTGCTGTACAAATTCGCTTACCTCGTCATGGATTTCCCAGAGATTAAAGAGGTCGATATCAATCCGTTCGCCGTAGACGAGAACGGGGGGGTAGTTCTCGATGCGAAAATAGTACTGGATGAGAGTCTCATTGGCAAATCCGTGAAGCCGTACTCCCACATGGTGATCTCGCCCTATCCCAAAGAGTACATCACAGAATTCACCATGAAGGACGGTACTCGAGTGACCCTTAGACCGATCAGGCCCGAGGATGAGCCGATCGAATCGGAAATGATCAAGAGCCTGACTGAAAGGACGTCCCGGCTCAGATTCTTCCAGCCTTTGAAGGATATCACGCACGAACTCATGATAAGATACACGCAGATCGACTACGATAGGGAAATGGCGATCATCGCCGAGCTGAACGAGAATGGCAAGGAGAAAATGGCTGGCGTGGTTAGGCTCATTGCGGACCCCTATAACGACTCCGCAGAATTCGCCATCCTGGTGGCCGACGCATATCAGAACAAGGGGCTTGGCAACAAGCTGACCGATTATGTATTCGATATTGCCAGAAAGAAAGGGGTACGAAGGATCTACGCCGAGATAATGACCGAGAATTGCGCAATGATCCACATCTTGAAAAAGAGAGGATTCGACATGTCTCAAGGCAACGAGATCTGCCACGCTGAGAAGATTATCAAATCCAATTGCCACGCAGAGAAGGTCGATAAGCTTAAGATCTGATCCGAGGGACATCAAGAAGCAATTCGAGAGCCCCGATTATAATTGGATGCAGACGGCGTACCAACACACTTCAGTGCATATCCATCACATTTGAGAGAAGGATGGAAACGGTTTTAATGGTACCTTCTCGATATGCTCTCATGGCGAACGTTGTGGACGATACCTGGGAAGGGATAAGGGCGAACGCGAAGGGTCGGTGCAACGGATGCCCGAGAGATCTGTCGAAGATCCCTTTGATTTTCACCAGACGCATTTCGCCATCGCTGGTGGACTTCCTGGTACTTTCCCAGGAACCAGGATATTGGCTTCGGTCGCCGACCTCCGGAGAGCCCGCAGAGCAAAGGCTCGCGAAGCTGTGCAAAGAGTCCGGGTCGAATAGCGAAGAGTGCAAGTTGGCCAATCCGTTGAGCAAAGTCATCCAGATTTTCGGCAATTTCGACCCGACCGGGGGGCTGGTCTACTTGACGCATGCCCTGAAATGCATTCCTGTGGCGAGTGACAGGGACATCAACAAGGAATGGCGAAAAGCGGCATCAAAATGCGAGGAGCACTTCATTGCTGAATTGCGTTCTCTGGGCAAAGCCGAGCTAAATGTTGTTGCCTTCGGCAAATTCGCTTTGGAGATGTGCCTCAATGTCTTCGAGGGGCAGGACATCGATCAGGATATCAGCATAAGCGAGTTCATGCAATCTTCCAGATTGCCGCTCTCATATCGGTATAAGTTCAAGGATGGGATGGTAAAGAACATCACCCTGTTCGTATTCACCAACCCATCCAGCGAGATCGTGAAAATTAGGAAGACCAGTGGCAGGATGACGGTCGAGGAGATTCAAGAGCTTGAGTCGGCGTGCATCCGCGAGATTTTGAAGAATACAAGATCGAGATGAGATTCAGCACTCAAGTTGGGCGCCAAAAGATCATCGCGAATCTAGGAATAATTGGTGGTGCAGGGGGTGCGATTTGAACGCACGGACCACTAAGGATAGGATCCTAAGTCCTACGCCGTTGGCCAAGCTTGGCTACCCCTGCCTAAGCGGCTGATATTACCTGGTCTAATTAAAACTTGATGTCTCATGTCTTACCATCTAACATGGAGAATTGTGTGCGATTCGGTCAATTGTTACCAAATCAGAATACAAAGACTAGAACTCATAGAAATTCAATGTGATGGCATCAATCAACAAGCATGTGATCCAAGTAATCTATCATCGTCTTCATTGCATTGTCTCGATTATTAGGGTAGGCTTCTACCTTACCCTTTACTGCGATCACATCATCCTGTGTCGTTAGGATGATCTTCCCTTCGAACGCGGCTTGCTTGTCGAGCCGGAAGAAGAAGGCACTATCATCATCCAGCCTTGATTCCAGCGTATCACGCAAATCCTGAATCTGTTGAAGGCCTAAGCTCTGGAAGATCGAGTCGATTCGCTTCTTCGATTTCACCACTGCCTCGAGTATTAGTATCGGATTGCCGTGAAAGCCTTGGGATTTCGTGACGGTGATATCCTCAGCTCCCGATACGAAACTAATGGCCGACATGACCTTCTTTTCATCTTCGGTGGCCTGGCAAAAAGCCCGAAAGGTCAGGTAATGCAGGGTCATCGCTCAATATACAAGGACCTCGCACTTATGACTTTCCATAGTGTGGAATTTCGGCCTATCTGTTATACTCGCATTATGGTCAAGGAAGAATGTCACTATAGCCAATAATGAACCTAGCTCAAAGACTAGGTCGCCAAGATTAAGAGGGCCAAAACCATCAGGGAAGCTAAATTCATCCACGCGTTGAGCGCAGGTCCTTCGGATAGCTCCAGAGGCCGGCAGATACCGAGCACTCAGCGTTGGAGATGAAGTGCTGCAAGGGGGCATCTCATCCAAGCCGAATCAATCAGACAAGAAAAGCGTTTGATGCTGGGGAACGAGGCGATCGCCCAAGCCTGCTTAGAGGCCGGGGTATCCGTCGCTTCCACTTATCCTGGGACCCCATCTTCCGAGATCGGGGCCGTTCTGGAGGCTAGGAAGCACGAGACCGGGCTACATTTCGAGATATCGACCAACGAGAAGGTCGCCCTGGAGGTGGCAGCTGCTGCAGCAGTATCGGGGCTTCGCTCCCTGGTCTTCTTCAAGCATGTCGGTCTGAACGTGGCGAGCGACCCGTTCGTCAGCCTGGGGTACAATGGCGTGAGGGCGGGAATGGTGGTGCTCACCGCCGACGACCCTTCCTTGCACAGCAGCCAGAACGAACAGGATTCGCGATATTATGCTCGGTTGGCGCTGTTGCCGATGCTCGAGCCCTCGACACCAGCGGAAGCGCATTCGATGCTGATTCAGGCCTACGAGCTATCGGAGAAGCTCGAAGTGCCGGTGGTGGTCCGCACCTCCACCAGGGTGAACCATGCCCGGGGGATCGTTAAGGTCGGGGCAGTAAAGCTAGCAAAGCTCAAGGGCAGTTTCGAGAAGAACCCCTCCCGTTTCGTTCTCGTTCCGGCGAACGCCAGACGGGAGCGCCTGCAACAGCTCGATAGGATGAAGATCGCCAGCTCGATGGCTGAGGAGAGCCCATTCAATTTCATTAGCGGAGAGGGTAAGATGGGCGTGATCGCCTCAGGCGTCGCCTACACCTACGTCCGCGAGCATCTGAAGAACGTCAGAGTGCTCAAGCTGGGATTCAGCTATCCCGTTCCGGAGCGCATGATCGAACGGTTCATCTCTAAGCTGGAGACGGTAATCGTCGCAGAAGAGCTGACCCCCATATTGGAGCTTGAGGTCATGCGCCTCGCGAAGAAGGTTAATCCCGGGTTGAAGGTCATCGGAAAGCTCTCCGGGTATCTGCCGTTCGCGTTCGAATATTCGCCCGACGCTCTGCGCGGGCTCAAAGGAGTGGTCGAGACCGATCTTCCTGAAGGCAAGGTCGAGGTCGGCGAGGTCAATCTGCCACCCCGCCCTCCGGTGCTCTGCGCCGGATGTCCTCATCGCGCGACTTTCTATGCCGTTCGCAAGGCGCTCGGGAAGCGGAAGGCCGTTTTCAGTACTGACATCGGCTGCTACACTCTCGGAGTGAATCCTCCGATGAGCATGGCCGACTATCTGCTCTGCATGGGGTCGAGCGTCGGTGCCGCCTCCGGTTTCTCTCAGTCCATCGATGATAAGGTCATCGCCTACATCGGCGATTCCACCCTGTTCCATTCTGGGATACCGGGCATCGTGAACGCCGTATTCAACGATCACCGTTTCCTCCTAGTCATATTGGACAATGGCACCACCGCCATGACCGGGCATCAGCCGACGCCGGGGACCGGTCGTTCGGACAAGATCACCTGCAAGTGCATCGACATCGAAGCGATGGTGCGAGGTTGCGGGGTCGAGAACGTGCACACCGTCGACCCATACGATATCAAGGGCACGATGGCCGTCTTCTCTCAGGTATTGGATTCGGATGAACTGGCGATCGTCATCTCCAGACGGGTCTGCCCGCTGGCTAACAAGAAGAAGGGAGCGAGCAAGCCCTTAACGTTCGAGGTCAAGCGGGAGAAGTGCGTGGGATGCAAGACCTGCATCGTCCAGTTCACCTGTCCTGCGCTCGCCTTCGACGGCGACAAGGTCAAGATATTGGCCGAGGCCTGCTCCGGATGCGGCTGTTGCGCGCAAGTCTGCCCCAAGCATGCAATCGAGGTGATGCAATGAGATGCAACGTCCTACTGGTCGGGGTCGGGGGCCAGGGCGTCCTGCTGGCGGCAAGGGTCATCGGCGAATGCGCCATGCGCCAAGGTCATCAGGTGGTGATGTCAGAGGTTCACGGAATGGCGCAGCGTGGCGGATCGGTCTCGGCGATAGTCAGGTTCGGGGACGAAGTCCTAAGCCCGCTCATCCCCCAGGGGGGAGCAGACCTGATCATAGCGTTCGAGCCGGTGGAGATGTATCGTTCTCTCGCATACGCTCAAGCGAACTCGAGGATCGTTTGCGACACCTCGTGCGTCGTACCGATGTCGGTCACCTCCGGCGATGCGAAATATCCGGAAACGGAGGAATTGATAGGCGCGGTCCGCAAGGCGGGGCTGAGCATCCTTGCGTTCGATGCCACGGCATTGGCGAAGCAGGCAGGCAACTCCATGTCCGGCAACTCGGTGCTGCTCGGCGCCGTCGCGGAATCGGGTGCGCTCCCACTGAGCAAGGAGAGCCTATTGGCCACTCTAGTCGACATCGTCCCCAAGAAGTATCGCGAGATGAACACGAGGGCGTTCGAGCTGGGCATAGAAGCGGCAAGGAAAGTGCGTTGAGGTCGTCATTCCACCCTAACTACTCTTTCCCGTCTATTCCCTACTATCACTTTGAGGTAGCCTCGGAGCAGCAGGTCGAGATCAGGATCACCGGTATCGACCCGCAGCAGCTTCGTCTCTACAAGCTTCGTCGGAGCTGCCAGTACCCGGACGTTCCTCAGACCGACCCGCCTGATGACCGAAGGGGAGATCTGCTTGTTGCCCCTGCCGAAGATGAAGCCCTGAGCACCGATAGGAGTGACGATTATCTCTGAGCTCGAAATCTTCTCCAAGAGCGCGAGCAACTCCCTCTCCCCAGCATCCTGGAGGATCAGCTTCCCTCCTTTGATGACATCGACGCCGAGCAGCGTCTTGGGCACGCCCAACCTTCTCGCCAACGCCTGGATGGTCGTCCCCGGTCCGAGTATGTAGAGGGTCTCCGGTCTCATTTCCTCCGCGACGTAGTCTGCGATGTCCTCCTTCTCCTGCTCGACCGATGTCCCTTCATAATCCCCTTTCATCGGTTGCACCAACGATGCCTCGTATGGCACTCGCAGGTAGCCATACAATCTCGATGACAGCCTCCCCTCCCTGTAGCTGTCCTCATCGATGTCCATCACCTCGGCGCGCTTCGTTGCGATCTCCCCTCGCATGAATCGGAGGATGAGGTTGGCAGCAGACGAAGGCGTCATCGCGAACACCGCCGAGTGCATCTTGACCCCGGCAGGGATGCCAAGGACGGTAGTGCCCTCCCGTACGACGTCCAAGACGTCTCTGGCCGTGCCATCCCCCCCTCCGAACACGATCAGGTCCGCCTTCGCCTGAAGGAAGGCGAGGCAGGCGGCCTTGCTGTCTTCCGAGCCGGTCGGTTCAGACGGCCGGTAAACGACTGTATGCTTGATGCCAAATTTGTCCAGGATCGCCGCGCCCATCCCTTTCCCAGCGCTGAGGACCTCAACTCCCTCCAAGTCTAGCGAGGCCAACGTCTCCTCCATCCGTAATCCTGCTGTCGGGAGCGCGCCGCGTCGCAGCGCTTCCTTCAGTACCGCTTCGCCATCGGTGCCCTTCAACCCCACTGAACCTCCCATCCCTGCGATGGGGTTGAGCAAGAATCCGATCTTCACGCGGTTTATGAGACCTCCCAGAAGTAAGTAACCTTCGATTTCGAGTGATGATGAAACAATAGGCAAGTTCGATGCTGGAGAAATATTATTACATGGAGGGGTAGCGCACCCTCCACGCTTCGTGGCTCGTTTCAGGAGGCCGTCAGGTTCAACGGACCATTAAAGTGCTGCTCATCTCCGGCATTTTTGGACCAAGTCCCGCTACGGAAGCCTGCATCAATTCCGGGGTCGGTGCCATCAGAGACGTTTCCAGCTCCGTTTCCTCGATGCTCTGGAATATCTCCTCGACCTCCGGCGCTATCGAGCTGATGAACGATTCTGAGATCTGCGCGCACAGCGAATCGATTATTCGCATAATGCTCCGCTCGACGATGGCGAATGATTCGCTCACTGTGGAATCACCTGCCAGTTCGAGCAAGCGGTCATTGTTGAAGACGATGGTGTTGTTCGTTACCGCCTGCAGTCTTCTCACGCCCTCGCTTGCCTTCTTTGTCCGTTCCGTCTCGAATGAGAACGGGTTGATGGCTATTGCAAATGTGACAGCGTCCAATTCCTTGGACACCTCGGCGACAATCGGCGCCACTCCGGTTCCGGTCCCGCCGCCCATGCCCGCGACCACGATGACGATATCGCTGCCGCTCAGCATCTTCTTGAAAGTGGGCCGGGCACATTCGGCGCAGTACTCTCCGACCTCAGGGAACCCGTTCGCCCCTTTCCCTTCGGTGATATCTTTGCCGATGAACACTTTTTTATGGACCTCAATCTCGGCGAGCTTCCGCTCGTCGGTGTTCACCGCAATGGTCTCAACGTTGCTTCGGCATCCAGAGTAGATGCTTTGCACAATATTGTTGCCTGCGCCCCCGCAGCCAACAACAGTTATCTTTGGTTCGATCATTCCCTTGCTGAGCATCGCCACGACTTGCTCAGCCTTCATCGTCTTGTCCATATTCTTCAGGCCTCCCGGTCTACAGTTTGGAGCAGGTGACCTATCAGCCATTGGTAACCGTGCATCCCATCCCTTCCGTCGACTTCCCGAGCGACAGCCCCGTGTCCGTCTTTCGTTCAGAGGATCTGCATAGCGTCATGCCGTGAGTCGAGGGCGCGCTTCTTCGCCTCTTCGAGATACTGTTTGGAAACGAACTCGCTGCGGAGCGTCTCCAATATCACGTCATTGATCGAGTTGTAGAGGCCCTCTTCCTTCACCATCGTCCTCATCACATGGAGGAGTGCCGTCGGAACCTCGATCATCACGCGATTCCCTGTTTCCTCTGACATCGGTGTCTCCTGTGCCCCTTCGATGAACGCGCGGAGAGCTACACGAGCCAACTGAGATCGGTTCGAAAATTCCGGACGCTTCTCGACGAAATCGTCGATTAGCTCGAGAATCTCAGGTTCGAGTCTCAGGGTTATTCTTTCGCCATCCATACGTTCTACACCGATGCCCGCATCGCAGACTGTCATATGAATGTCTTACAATTATATATAAAGATTTGCTGCTTAGTCACATTTTGTCATACGAACGACATTGCCGATTCGATGAATAGACATCCAGACGTTATAATGCCCTCAAGAGATCTATTGGCAGAGCGAACCGAAACCCTATTTAGAACTAATTGGCATAACGGCCCAGAGGTGCAGGGATGACCGATGGGTCGGCCGATATGGAAAGGAAATGGCAAGAACGCTGGTACTCAGCCCGGATCAACGAGGCCGATCCAAGCGACCGCCCTAAGTTCATGATCATTTTCGCATATCCGGGTGTGACTGGCTATCTCCATGTCGGGCACATGAGGGGTTTCTCATATGTCGATGCCATTGCCCGATATAAGCGCATGCTCGGGTACAACGTCCTTTTTCCAGTTGGAACGCACGCCACTGGCAATGGTGCGATAAGTCTGGCGAATCGGGTCAGAAGGGGCGATGAGAACACCATCGAGTATCTTCTGAGCAACGGATGCTCAAGAGAGGACTTGGAACGATTGAAGACACCGAATGGAGTGGTCGAATTCTTCAATGAGGTTTACGTCAACGATTACTGGAAGCGGTTCGGTTTCCTGGTCGATTGGAGGCGCTTCACCTGCACTATCTACCCAGAGTATGGAAGGTTCATCCAGTGGCAGTTCCGCAAGCTGATGGACAAGGGATTGCTGATCCAGAAACCCTATTTCGCGCCAGTATGCATCAACTGCGGCCCAGTGGCCATCGACGCTTCAGAAACTGACATTCAGAAGGGAGGTCGTGCGGAAACGAACGAATACACCCTCCTCAAGTTCCGATGCGATGATCTCTATCTGGTCGCGGCGACGCTGCGTCCAGAGACGGTCTTTGGACAAACGAACTTCTGGATAAATCCCGAGGTAGAATATGCCAAGGTGAGATTCGGCCTGGAGACCTGGGTCATCTCAAAGCAGGCATTGGAAAAGATGCGCTACCAGAAGGATGGGCTGGAACCGATCGGCACCATCAATGGGACCGAGCTCATTGGCAAGAAATGTATCGCCCCGATGATCCATCGCGAGATCCCGGTCCTGCCAGCAGCGTTCTGCGATCCGGATGTCGGTACCGGCCTGGTGACCAGCGTCCCGTCGGACGCACCGGACGACTGGATCGCCTTGAAGAACCTCCAGGACGACCCGGCAGAGCTGGCCAGGTTCGGTTTGAACGCAGACGAGGTCAGGGCTATCCAACCAATAGCGATCATCGACACCAAAGGCTGGGGGCCAATGCCAGCATTGGAGATCATCGAGAAAATGGGCATTGAAAGGAGCGGTGACTCCCGCCTGATAGAGGCGAAGAAGGAGATCTACAAAGCAGGCTTCCACACCGGTCGGATGAACGCCAATTGTGGAACCTACGCGGGCATGCCAGTGGAGAAAGCGAAGGACGAGATCAAAGCATTTCTGATCGTAAATGGGGAGGCGGATATTTTCCATGACCTTTCCGAGGAGGTGGTCTGTCGATGCGGAGGCAAGGTCGTGATCAAGAAAGTCCCGGACCAATGGTTCATCGACTATGCCAACGCCGTTTTGACCGCTCAGTGCAAAGAGCACGCCAGAACCATGAACATCCTTCCAGCGGAATACTATTCGAACATCCCTGGCGTGTTGGATTGGTTCCGGGAACGCGCCTGCGTGCGGCAGGGGAACTGGCTAGGGACGAAATTTCCCTTCGACGATAAATGGATCATCGAAGCGATCTCCGATTCCACCCTATATCCGTTGTTCTATCTCATCTCTCATTACGTTCGGGATGGCCGGGTCAGGGAGGACCAACTGACCGAGACGGTATTGGATTACGTGTTCCTCGGCAAAGGAGATATGGATCAAGTATCGGGCGGTTCAGGCATAGACCGCAACAATATGATGGCCATGAGGCGCGAGGTGGAGTACTTCTACCCCCTGGACATAAACTTGGGCGGAAAGGAGCACATGACCGTGCACTTCCCGGCTTTCCTGAAGAACCATGTCGCTATCCTGCCAAAAGAGCTCTGGCCAAAGGGCATCTTCGTCAATTGGTACGTCATCGGTCGCGGAGGCAAGATATCCAAGTCGAAGGGAGGCGCCCAACCCATACCCGGCGCGGCGGAACACTTCGGGGTGGACTCGTTGCGCTTGTACTACGCTCACATCGCCTCTCCTTTCGCCGACGTGGAGTGGGACGAGGAGGCGATCGACGGCTACAAGGGTCGGCTGGACCGACTAATCAAGGCGTTCCTTGAGCTCAACGACCTCGAGTGCAAGCAAGGCATGGAGACAATCGACCGCTGGCTGCTGTCCCGGGTCAATTCCCGGATAGACGCCGTGAAACAGGCGATGGAGCAGTACGACATGCGGAATTTGGCCGGCGAGGTCTATTTCGAGATGCTGAACGACGTGCGCTGGTATGGAAGGCGGGGTGGATGCAACGGCAGCGTGGCAAAGAGGGCGATCGACATTTGGGTGCGGATGATGGCGCCGATCACGCCACACATCGCCGAAGAGCTCTGGGCGCAGATGGGACGTGATGACCTGGTATCCGCATCGGAGTTCCCCTGCTCGCGCATGGACGAGATGGATTCGCACGCCGAGCAAGCGGAGGGATATCTCAAAGATGTCATCGCCGACGTCAACGAGATACTCAAGGTCACTGGCATGATGCCAAGAAAGCTGTCGCTCTATACGACCTCAGCATGGAAGCTTGTGGTCTGGGAGAAGGCCATATCGATGGCCAAGCAGAAGCAGCTCACCGTGCCAGCGCTTACAAAGACGGTCATGATGGACCCAGACCTCAGGAATAAGGGGAAAGAGGCGTCGGATTTCGCGCGTAAGATCGCGGAGGAGTTCATGAAGCGGTCCGCTCAGGAGCTTGATAAGCTGAGCGTGAGGTTGGAGGAAATGGAGTTCCTGACCAACGCGGCGCCGTTCATGGCCCAGGAGATCGGCTGCGACATCGTGGTGTATTCGGCGGACGACTCGAGCGCGCCCGACCCGCATAAGAAAGCCCGCGCCGCCCAGCCGAGGCGACCGGCCATATATATGGAATGAGCGCTCTTTGGACCGACAAGCAAGGTCAAACTATTTGACGTGCCGAAAACGGCATGATAAAGTCTACTCGATGTGAAAGCGCATGATGTTGATGCTCGACTGTCCCACAAACCCCCTTCGCCTTTTTCTTTCTTACCGACCACCCTCTTTCTGCTAATCAAGCTAATCATTCCATCAAATCAATTATCATCTAGCTTATCCTTTAATGATTGGTCAGATGATGGTTAGAAAGCGGTCAGTTAAAGTTAGAAGGACTACCAGGCCGTCAACTAAAATCATTCTTCATAGAGAGCGCCATGCACCTGCTGATACAGATTTAGTGCCGTAAACGCAGTGGGCGAGAGCGAAAGGAGCAATCAATCTTAATCCAATTGACTCACCCCTTCCCGATTTCGATTCTATTTATTGCAATGATCGCAATCGCTGTGGTGATACTGGTGGCGGCGCTAATGATTTAAGAAGACGTGATAGTAACAAGTAGTGTGACGACGAGCAGTTATTGACCTTTTTTGAGTCCAAGCCTCAGTCCAATTTGATGTTGCTTCAAGGAACACGAATTGGTGGAATAAGCAGAATGGATCAGTGAATGTAACAATATCTATTCAAGAATTTCAAATCGAATTAAATACCCATCAACAAGGCAATATCTGGACTTGGCAACCTTCGAATTGAAGGGGCATCTCGCCGATCGTCCAGCCTGGGGATGTTGTCTCGCAATAGTAATAATCTGTCCCATGATATTGAAAGGAAGTCGGTGAAGAATAATAACTGCCATATTCCCCAGCCACTATGCCCGCTGCTATGTGATTATCGCCTGTGGCAGGAATCACCCACAATAGCACCATATCGGTATTGACTGTAGGGGATTCCATCAATGAAACGAAGAGGGTGGAATGATCTTTGCAATCTCCTATGCCGTCAACCAGAGTTTCTACTGGATACCTTGGGTAATTCGAAGTACCCGTGGTGTTCTCATCTGTGCCATAAGGAATATTCTGAACGAAAGATAGTATGAACTGAGCCGTATTGTAACCATATTGATCGGCTTCGCCCTTTAATCCCACCGCGAGCCTATCGACGATTGTATCGCTCTTAGTAACATAAGAAGCAAAATCATATGTCTTTGGTTGGCTCCGATAATGGTCATAGGCGGAATTGGGTATTCTTTCCGAAAAAGTCCAATTGCTTCCATTGTATGTCCATGAGTACGTTTGCGTATAGTCGCCGCTGAGGTTCAGCAGACCCTGGGAATTGGCCGCTTGCAAGAATATTATTACTAGAAGAAGAGAGACGGCGATTACGACTGCCTTTCTAGCCCCAGTCCATTTCTTCGGTGGATCGGGTTGTCCTGGTCTGAATAGGAACAACAGTTCTTCTATATCCGACGGAACCGCCATTGCGCTTTGATAGGATTTGGATATATAAGACCGCACTTGAAGATGATTGCTAGTGGTGAACTATGGTTTTAGATAATTCAATGCACCGATATTAGCAGCGAAAGACGAACTTGGCGTCTGTCGATTGGGAGGTTCGGGCTATGTTCTACGAGCTGAAACCGCTTACCTTTTTTCCTTGCTTGGAAGCCTTTACTAGCAGGTCGAATATGTTATTTTATCATAGGTGTAGGTATGAAGCGGAATCTGATGATCGGTCTGGTTTTGGCCGTCGTCGGGATCTTGATCATTGCTGGAGCTACATTCGCACTGCTGGGAGATAACAATAAATACACGCCAAAGGTCGGGGATTTCTTGAAGTATGAGATATCATACATCCCTTCCCAGCCTTTACGTAATATAACATTTGAAGTTCTGGGCGTTAACTCAACAAGTGTTTATTACAAAATGACAAGTAATGATCAAATAAGTTTTCAGAATGTGAGTAGGAATGTGACTCATGCCGCTCAGAATGTGAACCCCTACTCAGCGAATTATAGCGAGACATACCTGGGAAAAGCAAATATCGATACGAAATGGGGAATGAAAAGCACCGACCACTACTACATGTCTGATTCACTCATGCATATGGAGACTTGGGCGCGTAACGGATTCACGATGAAATTGGTGGTGGTGAATGTATTTGATAATACAACCATCACGCAAATCCTGGTCGATACTAACATATCGCAGGTGACGGACTAACCTGAGTCTGAACACTTTTCTTTCTTCCTCTAGGGATGCCGTGAGGTTCGGGCTATAATTTACCGGAAGAATATTGCACGAGCCAAAGGATATGAACTTGGTAAGACTTGATTAATGGAGGACTAGCTTGGATTGCCCTAAGTGCGGTCAAAATGTCAAACCGACCGCTAACGAATGCCTCTCCTGCGGCAATGATCTTACTCTGACACCTCGAGATTACCGATCAAGTTTTATTAAATTCGCTCGACGCCATTTCAAATTGAGCGAGCGTTTGGAGATCGCAGTCTTGGGTGTGGCTATTGGCGTTTTATCCTTGTTTCTGACTTGGGACAGTGGATTCGTTTGGTCAGGTGGGATTGTCGTGGCCCAAAATGCGATGAACGTTTTCGATTTATTCGCGGCCAATGATTTCGCGATTGTGCTTAGCGCATCTCTCTTCGTGGTTGGAATGTTGCTCTCCATTCTCAATAGATGGTTCGTTATCGCCGAATTTGTCGGTATGATTGGGCTGTCCTTCACTATGAGTGCCTACGTGATTTTAAAATTGCCTACAGCGTCCAATCCGCCCAATAGCTTACAACTTGAAACCGGTTTGGCAATTGGTTATTTCCTAGGCTGGTTATCGATTCTCATTTTGGGCACCATGTTGATCGATGAGAGACGGAAGATGGGATTAGGACTCGCACCTTCGGAAAGGGTGACGGTGCGATTCTGGGGAAGTCCAGGAGGCAGGAGATAAGTGGATAATATAAGCCCAAAATCACTTATTCTGGGGAAGTTTATTGTGGAGAAATTGAATCAAAGACCGTAGGGCGCAAGCTCCTATTCTGGCAAATCTCTTATGTTATTATATCTATAGCAGCTACAGTTGTTTTACTTCTGCACGACGTGGTGGGCTTGGCTCCCGGGATAGGACTCGGGCTGTTCGTTCTGATATCCATATACTTCATGTGGCATTATAGGAAACTACTCAGTAGGCTAGTGATTGCCGAATTACAGACGAAGTGAGGTAAGAGCGTTCCAGGATGCGGCGAGTTCCGAGCTCTGAGAGATAGACTAAAGAATCTTTTTCATGGGGAACCACAAGTCATATGCTCTAAGGAAGCATACTCTAATCAGGTGAAGGTGGGTGAAGGTCAGAACAGCAGAAATTATCATCGTCGTTCTCCTGGTCATAAATGTGATTCAGGCAGCGGCTTTGATAACAATATCATTCTCAGGATCTGGCCAAATACATAATGATACGGTTTATTTCGATAAACTGGTCGTCAATGGAAATTCAAGCGCCGTCATCAATTTGAGCGCCTCTTCAAACTCGATTAGATTCAGTGATTATGGATTAGAACTTGGAGACGCTTCCTATGCTGGCAATTACAGTGAGCTTAATGTCGACAAATGGATAAATGGTATAGTTCTTATTCAGAATTTTATACCTGGAATCAATCTAGAAGTTCATGATTTGAACGAGAATGGAATGGTGGATAAAGGGGATTACATTTTGATTCAGTATACGCAGGGTCCATTACCCGAACTCTTTCAGATCTCTATGTATCCAAAACAGTACAAGCAGGGCACGTATGGAGACTCCGCTACCTTTTCCTTTGTCTCAGGTCAGCCAAGCGTGACATTCTATGAAGCTTCCGGTGGCGTGTTTGATTACACATTCTCAGCATCCTCTCTTATGCATGGAGGAGGATACTTCTATACTTGGGGTCACGAAAGATACGATGTAAGTTCCGATGGAACGAATGTCACGGTCAAGTGCGTCAGGGACGATTATTTATCTGGGTTTAGTGTCGGTAATAATATTGTGGCGGTCAGATTGAATGGTATCGCTGGACATCCCGATGACCTCTGGGCCTCGAAGGTGGTAAATTATACCCTTGGATACAATGGCATTTCGGATTCAGTCCTGAATGCCCTCGGGGATGCCAATGAGGTAGGGTATGGCAACTCGACCTGCACATATTTAGGTGATCAATATAGTGAGATAACATTGGCATTTGATGTACCAGTCATGGAACTCTAAGAGAATATCTAATCCAAGGTAACTCGGACCTGTCAACCAAGAGATATTCCAGAAGCAGGCTGAATGCTTCCCTAACGGTCCGCTGGCGACAGTATTGCCGATGAACGTCGAGCTGGTCTCGAACCTACCTCCTGACGCTGTGAACCTCCATAGCCAACTATTGTCTAGGGAGATAGGGCCAGTGAAATTCCTAGGCTTGATCGAAGAAATTCAGATGAAGATGGACAAGCCATCAAGAATGACGATCTAGGGGGGAGTTTATCACGGTAAAATCCAGATGTCAAACTATTTTATCCCGGTAGGTGCATCAGCCCGGCTAACGGGATTCGAACGTCGGTCTAATGGACGCCCCCTAATGTCCCTTGGACTAATGTTCGTTTCCCGGAAAAATCAACTGCCTTGTGGTGAACGGGATGTTCAAGGGACTTGCGAGCTTGGTAGCGAGAAGGTACAAGACCATTATCGTGCTCTGGATTCTATTGTTGATTCCGGCCGTCTATTTCGCACCTCTGGCAATGAACGTGGTCAGCTATGAGGAGACAAAAATGGCACCAAGCGATCTTGAATCCGAGATCGCCCAGAAGTTCATCGACACTCATTTTCCCAGCAGTGGCGGTCAGGCCTCGACACTAATCGTCCTTACCTCATCCGATATACTCGACAATCAGACCAAGCGTGTTGTCAACCAGATCAGCAATGAATTGGTCCTCAACCAATCCTATCCCGGAGGGCCGATCGATACCACAGGGAACGTTAGCATCCGGGTTGATTCGTTATACTCGACCTTGCAGAGCTATACCTTTTCGTTCCTGACTCAGATTCATTCAGGTTATCAGGTAGCAAAAAACCTCACCAACCTCACCGGCTTCATGCTATTCGGTCTGCCATTACAATTCCAGTCGGCCTGGTACGAGGTGAACGCGAGCGCCTTCACACTCTACGGCCCAACATCAATCCACGCTTACAATTGGATGGCGGTCAATTCGACTACGCCGGGACCGGTGGAAGTGACCGATTCGGCGGCATACAATGCCACGCTCCAATGGATCTACGCCAATCCGACCTTCAACGCCATGAACACGACGCAGAAGATGCTCGTTCTTGGTTGGTACGGGGTATTCAACGCCACGTGGGCGATGACGGCGGCCGATCCTGTTCTCGTTGCGAATCCATACCTCAGGGCGCAGACGGCGATCGATCTCGCCTATCCGTCTTTCATCAATCAACCATTAATGTCTCCGCAGGCGAATTCCTTAACCAGCCAGACCAAGCTGAGCTTCGGTTTTGGTACTTGGAACGATTATCACGTCCAGAGCCAAATGACCTATGGGCTGGTCAATAGCAGCCTAGCCACTATGCTCGGGCCGGTTCCAGCGAGCCAGATAATCCTGGTCCACGCCTATCTCCAAATATTCTATTCGAACTGGAACTCGACCATGGCACCTCCCGATACCATGACCTTCAGAGCGATGGTGCAGAACTCGGTCACCGCCTTTTCGAGCGTTGTCGGGGGTTCGAACGGACAGACCGTGCTGGCAATATTCTACGGGCTAGGTTGGGAAGGGTGGAGCAATGCGACGCGGATATCGCAAGTGGCCGTCAGCCTGGTATCCCAGCAATCCCAGGTCCGGACCTGGCTTGTTACCGAGGTCGCCGCATTGCCAGATGATGCGAGCTTGAGTGATTTCTTCGTTCTCGCGAACCAGATCGTCACCAATTCGTCTGTGAAGGATTATCCGCTGCCGGTCCTGGACGCCATCGTGTCTTCTTTCGTGAACTCGCCTCAGAACACCACTATGCTCATCAGCATATCTTATGAATCGAGCGAATCCAAGTTCGGTCAGAATGCAGTGCCGCAGGTCAGGAAGACGGTGAATTCGATAGTGAGTGAGGCACCAGGCATGCGCTACTATGTGACCGGTGGCGATGCGATCTCTCTCGATCTTGAGACCTCTACCATGGAGGACATCAATAAGATCGATCCAGTAACCATCATTTTGGTGCTCGTCCTGATCGGGGTGTTCTTCCGCTCCTTCGTTGCGTCCTCGATTCCACCAATGGTAATTGGGGCAGCATTAGGAATGAGCTTCGCGGTGGTCTTTTTCATTGGAACCTACGTCATGTCGGTGCACTATAGCGTGCTCGCTCTGTTAGTTACCAGCATGATGGGAGCTGGATGTGATTATTGCATTTTCATCCTTTCTCGTTATCGTGAAGAACGGCTCAAGGGGTTAAACAAGGAAGAGGCCGTGAAGACATCGGTCATTTGGGCTGGAGAATCGATCGCGACCTCTGGGGCGACCGTCATCATCGGTTTTGGTGTCCTATCTATCGGTCGCTTCTCAATGATGCAGTCCATGGGGGTGAGCATAGCTATTGGGATCGGCGTCGCGTTATTGGCTGCCCTGACCCTGTTACCCTCCGTGGTCATGCTCTTGGGCGATCGAGTGTTCTGGCCTGCGAAGATGATCCCAAAACTGATCAAGCAAGGCGAGAGCTATTTCACGCGAGCGGCAAAAAAGTCGATCAAACACGCTAAACTTATCGTGACATTGACCTTGCTGATCTCGATCCCGACCACTTACCTCGTGTTCACGATGGAGACAAGCTATGATTTCATCGGTGCGATGCCAGACAACGAATCGAAGCAAGGATTGTCGACCATGAGCGAAGGATTCGGTGCTGGCAAGATCACTCCGACCCAAGTGGCGTTGAACATGTCCAGCCCGGTTTATGTGGGCGGTAACTTCAGCATAGAGGTACTAAATTCCGTGGAGAACGTATCCAAGGAACTGGCGAGCCTATCGAACGTCAAACTATTAATCAGTCCCACGCGGCCACTGGGACAACTAATCGAGTATTCCAATCTCTCAACCTACCCTGAAAATCAACAGCGGGAGTATAAGGGACTGATGCTGCAAATGCTCGGTGCGAACGATACCAGGGCAGTCCTCATCACGATCACGTTCGTGGGTGAGCCATTTGCCAAGGTGTCGATTGATTCGATCAAACAGATCCGGGTCATCTGCCAACAGCTCAACGATCAGGACGTGCTCATCACCGGCGCGTATGTCGGGGGCGGCACGGCCAGCATGTATGACATTTCCAATCTGGTACAAGGTGATTTCAGTTTCATGGGGATCGTCGTCATCATCGGCATCTACATCGTGCTGATGATCGTTCTCGGTTCGATAATAAGCCCTTTGCGTTCGATCCTGACCATTCTGCTAAGCATCTCATGGACACTGGCAACCACCATGATATTGTTTCAATATGTACTGGGAGTTCCGGTGCTCTGGATAATACCCATGGTGCTTCTGGTAATGTGCCTGGGCCTAGGCATGGACTATGACATATTCATCACAACGCGCATCCGTGAGGAAGCGCAAAAAGGCCGAGAGACAAATGATGCCATCATCAATGCGATGAGGAACACCGGCGGGGTCATCACCGCTTGCGGTGTGATAATGGCCGGCGCCTTCGGCACGTTATTGCTCTCTCAAGGTTCATTGCTCAGGGAGTTCGGGTTCGCTTTGATGTTCGCCATCCTGCTCGATGCGATTATCGTGCGCATATATCTGGTGCCAGCCATCGTTTCCCTGCTGGGAAAATGGAACTGGTGGGCGCCCGGACGGTTGCAAAGGGTTGGTCGGGCGGAAAAGATGCGCTTAAATAAAAAAGAAGAAAAATGAAGTACTATCCTGTCTGACCTTATTTTCCGCAATGAGGTTAGCACCAGCGACCGAACATTTCATTGGGTTGTCCCAATTGGTCTAGTATCCTGCCGACCACGAAATCCACCATTTCTTCTATTGTCTTTGGTCTAGGATAGAAACCTGGACTTGCTGGCAATATAATTACCCCTAGGTTTGCCAGCTTCAGCTCGTTCTCCAGCATGATCGCGCTTATCGGCGTCTCCCTTGGCATGAGGATAAGGCGACGATGCTCCTTCAAGCAGACCGCGGCGGCGCGAGTAATCAGTGTGTCTGCGATACCATGGGCGATCTTTGCGACCGTACTCTCGGAGCAGGGTGCGATCACCATGGCGTCGAAGCGATTGCTGCCGGAAGCGATCGAGGCGAACATGTCATCGTCCTCGAAGACTTCATCAGCCAAATCGTAGATCGATTCGATGGTGAGGTCGGTCTCATATCGCAGGATGTCCTTGGCCGTCTTGGACATGACCAGGGCAGTGTCGGCTTCCAGCGATTGCATTAAGCGTACGCCGTAGATAGCTCCAGAGGCACCGCTGATGCCAATGACGACCTTCATGTTCGAAAGATTCCGGATTCACTATTTCAACCTGTCTCAAATCGATTCAGGGAAATGCGGTTGGGGGTTTTTCGCCGCTCCAATGCCAAACGAGCAGGCTCAACAATGGAGGCCCAGAAGGTGTCGATTCTGCAAAACGCTTTTATATAAGCACTCACTTTAGCGGCTCAGTTGTCCTGCGTTGAGTGGAGTTACGCCCAACGTTTGAGGTAGATTCGAATGGTTACGTCATATGATATCCCCGCAGAAAAGCTCATCGAGAAGGTGGCAGCTAAGCTGCGGGATTTTGAAACGATAAAAGCGCCGGAATGGGCTGAGTTCGCTAAGACTGGGAGACATACCGAAAAGGCACCCACCCAGAAAGACTGGTGGCACACTCGTGCTGCCTCTATTCTGAGGAAAGTCTATATGAAGGGTCCGATCGGTTCCACCAGGTTGGCCGAGGAGTACGGCGGTTTCGCTGACCGTGGTGCAAGGCCAAACAAAGCGGTCAAGGGCTCAAGGAACATCGCACGGAAGTGTATAATGCAATTGGAAGCCAGCGGTCTCGTCGCCAAGAACAAGAACAAGGGCCGAGTCGTGACCGCCAAAGGGCAGAAATTGCTAGACGCAGCGGCAAAGGAAGTCTTCGACGCTGAGAAGAAGTGAAACAGAAGGTGAGCAAGTGGATGATGCTGAGCTAGACGAACTGCGCCGCCGCAAGATGGCGGATTTGCAGCGCCAGCAACAGCAACATGCGATGGCCGAGGAGCAGCAGAAGCAGATCGATACGCAGAAGCAAATGATCATGCGTCAGATCCTGACCCCCGAGGCGCGGGACCGCTTGTCCACACTGAAGATGGCCTACCCGGAGATCGCTCGTTCAGTGGAAGACCAACTCATCACCCTGGTACAAAGTGGTCGGATCAACCAGCAGGTTGACGATGCTATGCTGAAGCAGATACTCCGCAAGATCGCGCCGCAGAAGCGCGAGATCAATATTGAAAGGAAATGATTCCCATGACAAGGAACAAGCCCCCCGCAATGAAGACACGATTATTGAAGCACGTCAAGCAGAACCGAAGGGTTCCCGCTTGGGTCATGATGCGAACGAACCGCACCTTCCTCCGGCATCCGAAGAGGCGAAGCTGGAGACATAACAAGTTGAAGGAGTGAGGGAGAAATGGCTGACGAAGAGAAGATAATGACCATACCCCTGCTTACCACCAAAGCCTCACCCCGCAGCAAGAAAGCATCGAAAGCAATAATAGAGGTCAGGGATTACGTGGCAAAGCACATGAAGGCCAAGCCCGAGGACGTCTGGATCGACCAAGAGCTTAACCAGAAGATTTGGGAGCGCGGCATTCAGAAGCCAGGGCCGAGGATCCGGATCAAGGCCGTCAAGTTCGAGGACGGTCTGGTCGAAGTGTCCCTGCCGGAAGAGTGAGCGCGGCCTGACATGATGCGGTTATCACATTACAACGGCAATCCTTACGTTGGCGTTTATTGCGCAGTGAACGATGAACTGGCCTTTGTACCGCGCGACGTTCCGGAGAACCTCATCAACGACATCAAGCTCGCTTTGAACGTTCAGATCGTGAAGTGCAACATCGCCGGGACGAACCTCATCGGTTCGTTGCTGTCGATGAACTCCCGCGGAGCGGTGGTCTCCAACATGACCACTGACACCGAGGTTGAATTTTTATCGAAATATCTTCCGGTCTATCGCATCCAGGACAAGGTGAACGCTTCGGGGAACAACATCCTCGCCAATGACAATGGGGCGATCGCCAACCCAGAGCTGGCCAAGAAGACCGTGAGGTCGATAGAGGAAACGCTTGGAGTGGACGTCATTCAGTCGGCCATCGCCGAGCATAACACCGTCGGTAGCGTATGCCTGGCTACGAACAAAGGGGTGCTGTGCCATCCGGCCTCTCGCCCCGAGGAGATGGAGCTGATAAGGCAGTCGTTGAAGGTGCCAGCGGCCATCGGGACCTTGAACTATGGGGCTCCAATGGTCGGCGCCTGCATGGTGGCCAATAGTAAAGGCGCGGTGATCGGGTACAAGAGCACGCCGATCGAGCTCGGTCGGGTCGAGGACGCGCTGGATCTGATCTGATCGCGAGACCTTCTGAGTTAGCTAGGGCGAAAAGACCCAATACTCGGTGCTTTCCGGTAGGTCCTCTTTTTCAAACTCGGCCGCATTGCCAACGTGAAGGAGCTTGTCCTTAGGGACGCCCTCCAGGAATCGGTCAATCGTTTGGATCGACAGGGAGAGGCCGCCGACGCGAAAATGCATCGGTATCGCGATCTTCGGTCTCAGCGCGCCGATCAATTGGAGGGCTTGAGGCCCGTCTATCGTGAATACTCCGCCGACCGGAACGAAGAGGACGTCCACCGGGCCTATCGCGTCCATTTGGGGCTGATCGAGCA
>Ga0209777_10000507_pt1 | contig 64030 bp, 40 predicted proteins | sample FrelakmetHBP12HB_FD_187147 | JGI IMG/M metagenome (GOLD analysis project Ga0209777, IMG submission 187147) | Freshwater lake sediment microbial communities from the University of Notre Dame, USA, for methane emissions studies -HBP12 HB (SPAdes)... | ecosystem: Environmental > Aquatic >...
TATATATTCATGTTCAGGAGAAAGTACCATAAAGGTGGAACCGAAAATAGTATCGGGCCTCGTGGTGAAAATACTCAGGCTAAGTTCTGAATCCTTTACAGGGAACAATATCTCAGCGCCTTCCGAACGGCCAATCCAGTACCTCTGCTGTTCTTTCAGCGAATCAGACCAATCCAGGTCATCGAGGCCTTCAAGCAGTCTCTGGGCATATGCGGTAATCCGGAGAAACCACTGCCGCATCATTTTCCTTTCAATCGGGTGATTCCCGCGCACAGAATAACCGTTTGCCACCTCGTCGTTGGCAAGTACGGTTCCCAGTTCAGGGCACCAGTTCACGATGGCTTCAGAAAGATAAGCCAGGCGGTAATTCATGAGTATTGACTGCTGTTGTTTCTCTGAAAAACCTGCCCAGTCAGAAGAAGTGAAAATACCTTTCCAGCCGGTACCGAAAGTTGCATCTTTTTTTGACAGCTCGTCAAACCAATTCGGGCTTACGGCAGCACGTACATCCGCATTCCCCGAACTCCTGAAATGTTCAATAAGTTCCGGTACAGGCCGGGCTTTGCCTGCAGCCTGGTCATACCAGTGGTTGTATAATCGGATGAAAGTCCACTGTGTCCATTTATAATACCGGGGATCACAGGTCTTTACTTCCCGGTCCCAGTCGTACGAAAACCCTAGCTTATCCATCTGCTCCCGGTATCTCGCAACATTCTTTTCGGTAGTTATCGCGGGATGGGTGCCTGTTTGAATCGCATATTGCTCTGCCGGAAGCCCGTAAGCGTCGTAGCCCATGGGATGCAGTACGTTAAAACCTTTCAGCCGCTTGTAGCGGGAATAGATATCGGAAGCAATATAACCGAGGGGGTGCCCCACATGCAATCCCGCCCCGGAAGGGTAAGGAAACATATCCAGCACATAAAACTTGGGTTTCCCGGGTTCAATTTCAGCATGACAAGATTTATTCTCCAGCCAGTACTTCTGCCATTTCTTTTCTATCTCCAGAAAATTGTATTCCATATTACAAGTTATTCGCTTTTCGCTTTTTGCTATTTCGCTTTTCGTTTTTCGCTTTTCGCTTTTCGCTTTTTGCTTTTCGCTTTTCGCTTTTCGTTTTTCGTTTTTCGCTTTTCGCTTTTCGTTTTTCGTTTTTCGCTTTTCGCTTTTCGCTTTTCGCTTTTCGCTACTTATCTATCGTGCAAAGGTAGGAAATAGGATATAACGCAGGAAATTTCTATTTTTGGAGTTAATCCCCGTTTACGCGAATGACAGACCAGGCAAGCAAACACAAAAAAAGAAGGCCGCTCAGAATCCTGATCCGTATCTTATCGGGGGTGATCATACTGCTTACCCTGATGATCCTTTCGGTTTACATTTTGTTTAATTTTTTTGGAACAAAGCTGCTTCGTGAAATGATCCAGAGAAAGATCTACTCGACAAGCCAGGGTCTCTATACGATAGATTTTTCGAATTTGAAGATCAATATACTGACAAGAAATATTTCAGTTTATGATTTCTGCCTTACCCCTGATACCCTTTTATACCAGAAAATGAAACAGCAGGGGACGGCAAAAAAAACATTGTATAAAATCTCCTACCGTCAATTGATCCTGCACAGGATTAATTTCAGGGAATTATGGCTCAACAGGAACATTCACCTGAGAGAGATGTCGATCATAAAGCCTGAAATTGTGCTGATGGGGTTCCCCGATACGCTGACTTCGAAAAAAGGGGGGTTCAAAAATGTTTATGAAGACGTTTACCCCCTCGCGTCTAAAATTTTCCATGATATTCAGATAGACTCCATCAATGTCGAAAGGGCAAGAATAATTTCCAACAAGGAAGGAGTCCAGGGACAACAGGCTCTCGGCCAGTATGAATTCTCGGCGATATTACGTGATGTGGCTATCAACCCGTTCAGTTATTATAACCACGAAAGGGTTTTCTACTCCCGTGACATAGATTTCAAAGTTCATCATGTGAGATACAGCCTTACCGACAGCCTTTATTTTTTGCTGGCTGACGAGATAGGGTTTAACCTTGTGAAGTCGAAATTGTACGGGAAAAACATTTCCCTTCGCCCGAATTTTTATTCGAAGAGGCTCAGCCACGCCCGCCAGGGTACTTTTTTCCAGGTTGACGTGCCTGATTTTTCGATAGACGGCATAAACCTTTATGCAGCCCTGACCGAAAAGCGGGTTCACCTGAAAAAAATCGAACTCGATTTCACGAGACTGAAAATTTTTCAGAATGCTTCGGAGGAAGCCCGGGAAGCCAGGCTGGATCAGGGGCATCGTAAGAAACGGAAATCCTTCAACAAAGCCGACCTGTTTACGGTTATTTCAGGGAAGCTGAAATCGGTAAGCCTGGATACGCTGCTGATCCGCGAAGCTTCACTTGAATATTTCAGGAACATTACCGACCACAACCCCGAGCTCAGGGTTTCCCGCATGGATATCACAGTGGATGATTTCAGGCTCGACTCCCTTGCATACAAGCGAAAAGACAGGATCTTCTATTCAAAGAACCTGGATCTGAACCTGTATGAGATTATCTTAAGGCTGCGCGACCAGATCCATGTGCTGAATGCCGGTCATGTTTATCTTTCCACAAAAAATAAAACTCTCGATTTCGAACAGGGAATGCTCTATCCTGATGAAGAAAAAAATCTTCAGGAGACGGAGAATAGGAGAAATACCTTATTTATACTATTGCCCGACCTGAAATTTAATTCCATTGACCTTTTAACAGCCTTCTATAAGCAAAACCTGGTATTCAGAAACCTGATCATTGAATCTCCGGATGTAAAATTTACAAAATACAGGCCCTCCGTGAAAGAAAAAGCCAGGTTCAGGAAGCCGGGGGATTTATTCGAGGAATCCAATAACGATGTGGTATATAACCTCCTGAAGAAATATGTGAGTTTGATCAAAGGCGACTCCATTATTGTAAATAAAGGTTTCCTGGGCTTTCATCTTCATGCCGACAGCATCGACCAGAAGATAAGCTCAGGGTCCTTTGACCTGAAAATGTATGACTTTTTAATTGACTCAGTTCACGGGATGAATCAGCAGGGATATTTCTACAGCAAAGACTTTGATTTTGACCTGAGATCATTCACGTATATTTCTCCGGACAGCCTCAGGAGGATTAAGACAAGCCGGGTGCACATTGCCACCAGGGATTCCCTGATCGAAGCGGACAGTATATTTTTTGACCGGACCAGGGAGCCCGAGACTTCAGAAGTCAGGAGAAAATCGAATGTTTCAATGTCTTTTTCGCTGGACAATCTTTTTTTGCAGGGCCTGAATCACAGGAAACTTTTCCAGGACAAAATATTACATGCCAATATCCTGATGATGAACAACCCGCAACTGTCGCTGAAGGCCGGAGACCCGGTGAAAGTCAGGAAGGATCAGGAAGATGAACGGATCGCTACTTCCCAGGGTTTAGTAAAATTCCTGGACGTCAGTAAACTGATTATCCTGAAAGGAGACTTGTCGTTTGACGGCCTGGAACGCACAAAATCAAGCTATTTCAAGTTGAAAGACATAGATTTTTCAATTCAGAACCTCAATATGAAGCTTCCTGACCGGGGTAATATGAATGGTTCCATGCGTTTCGATTCCATAGGTTTGTCGGTGAAACCACTCAGGATGATAGTTATGGACAGTGCCTATGAAGTAAGTTGCGACAATATCAGCCTGAATTCGTATCCACTCGACATTGAAATAAGCGGGATCAATATTCTGCCTTTGGGAAATACCGGCAGGAATTCTGCAGAAAAAACCACTGTTTCTGCGAAAATACCACGGATCAGTGTCAGGGATTTTTATTTCGACAAAGCATTGTTCGAACAGCAATGGATCATCGGAAGCATTGTAATCTATAATCCCAAAGCAGACGTTTCCCTTTTCAGCGGGAATAATAAGCAAAGCGGAAAGATCCCCCTTCACCTTTCATATAAACCGGAAACCGGATCTTTCAGGATCGACAGCATCCTCATCCGGGATGCCGGGGCCAGGATTCATATACATAAAAACAAGAATGTAAAGGATTATATACTGGATGACCTGCAAATTTCGGTAACAAAATTTTTGCTCGATTCACTGAACCGGGAAGGAATTACGGCTGCGCCTCTGTTTAATGCAGCCGATATTTCAATTTCGGCAAAAGGGATGGACTTCCCGATACAGGACAGCCTTTATACCATTGGATTTAAAAAGATAAACATCAGCACAGGGAGGAAAAACCTGATCCTTGATTCATTGACCCTGCTTCCCAATTATTCCAGGGAAGAGTTTTACAAAAAGATTGGTTATCAAACGGATATCTTTACAGTTTCGGTTCCCGGGCTGGAGTTTAAAAGGTTAAACCTGGAGAAGCTGATCTCGCAGAAATCACTGTACGCCGGTTCGGTCGTTTTGTCGGGGCCACGTATTGAGTGCTATCGTGACAAGAGGATCACGCAGATCAGGCCCGGAAAAAAATATCTTTTCCAGACGCAGATCAGAAAGATCCCTATCCCTCTGGCCATCGATACGGTGAAGATCATGAACGCCTATGTCAGGTATGATGAGCAAACCGGTGATGAACCCGGCCACATTTTCTTCGACCATATGAATTCAGCAATCCTCAACATCTCGAACGACACCGCTGCCCTGAAAACAAACCGGATCATGTCGGTCAACGGAACAGGAATGTTCATGGGCAAGGGCCGCATTACAGGACATTACCGGTTTGACATGCTGAATCCCAGGGATTCGATCTGGTGGTGGGCCACCATTGATTCGGTTGACCTGAGGGATCTCAATCCCATGCTTTCCAGGCTGCTGCCTGCAAAAATCTCCCATGGGTTTGTCGACAAGGCTAAGGTTTCCCTGGTCTCGGCGAATGACAAAACAGCTGTCGGCGGCATTGAAGTATTCTACCGTGATCTCTATATTGAGCTTAAACTGATCACAAAGGGGTCCTTTAAAAAACTGAAAAACGAGGCCATCACCGATATCGCCAATGCGTTTCTGCCCGACGACAACCCTGATTACAGCGGAAAGCTGAAAAAAGGCATTATTTATTTTCAGAGGGATACCACGAAAGGATTTTTTAATTATGTGTGGAAAAGCACTCTCAGCGGCCTGAAATCCTCAGTCGGGCTTAATTCGGATGAACAGCGGCAAATAAAAAAGAACCTGGGAAGAAAGGCCAAATAAATTTTCTGTAAATTCGCAAAGCCTTATAATAAGTGAGGAATAAGCAACAAAGTAAATGGCCATGCTGCCCCAGGATGAACGGTATTTTCAGAGAAGGATAGCCACTTCTTATTTGACTACGTTGATCAGTACCACCTTGGTATTGTTCCTGCTCGGGCTTCTTGGGCTTATATTCCTGCATGCCAGCAAGGTCTCCGATTACGTAAAAGAAAATATCGGGTTTTCCATTATGATCAAGGACGGGGTCAGGGAGGCAGGGATACTTGAACTTAAAAAGCGGCTTGACCTGGAACCTTACGTCAAGTCATCCGAATATATTCCCAAAGAACGTGCCGCTGACCAGCTGCAAGAAGAGCTTGGAGAAGATTTTATTGGTTTTCTGGGATACAATCCCCTGCTTCACAGCATAGACCTGAGGCTCAAGGCCTCCTATACCAATGTCGACAGTATCAGCCGGATTGAACAGAAATTGCTTTCCAGGCCTGAAGTGAAAGAAGTGTTTTATCAGAAATCACTTATCGACCTGATCAATAAAAATCTGAATAAGGTGAGCTTTGTTTTATTGGTTTTTTCAGCAATCATGTTTTTCATAGCCATTGTGCTTATCAATAATACGATCCGCCTGGCCATTTATTCGAAACGCTTTTTGATCCGCAGCATGCAGCTTGTGGGAGCCACGGAAAATTTTATCCGCCTGCCTTTTCTTGAGAAAGCGATTGCTAACGGGGTGCTGAGTTCCCTGCTGGCTATCGGGATGCTGGTGATCACCCTGTATTTCAGTATTGAACAGTTGCCCGAACTGATGGAGTTGGAGAGCCCCTTCAGGCTTGCAATCCTCGTTGTGATGATCCTGGCCCTGGGAATTGGCATTTCATGGGGGTCCACCTATATGTCGGTAAGAAAGTATCTTCGGATCAAAACAGATCTGCTGTATACCTGAGTGTCAGAAAATTTCATAATTTTGTTGCCCTTAAATTGATGTTCATGGATAAGAATAAAAAGCCCGTTACTGCAAAGAAGCCTGCCGAAGCAGCAAAACCTGCACCAGCGGCTAAAATTGGCGAATTTGCTTTCGGAAAAGAGAATTACCGTCTTATGCTGATCGGCCTCTTTTTTATCGCATTGGGTTTTCTGCTGATGATAGGCGGAGGTTCCGATGACCCCAAGGTGTTCAATTATGAGCTGTTCAGTTTCCGCCGCATCACGCTGGCCCCGATCCTGATTCTTGCAGGGTATGTGATCGAGATCTTTGCCATCATGAAAAAGCCCAGGGATTAATGACTGTTTTACAGGCCATCATCATGGCTATAGTCGAGGGGATTACTGAGTTCCTTCCAATTTCAAGCACAGGCCATATGGCGCTCACGAGCGCAATCCTGGATATTAAAGACAAAGAATTCACGAACCTTTTTATTGAAACGGTGCAGTTTGGAGCTATCATCTCCGTACTCGTGCTTTACTGGAGAAAGTTCCTGAATTTCAAAAAGCCGGATTTTTACCTGAAACTTTTTGTGGCATTCATCCCCGCCGCGATAGTTGGTGTGTTACTGAAGAAAAAGATTGAAGAGGTCATCGAAAGCCCCTTGTTTATTACGATAATCATGTTCCTTGGCGGGTTCATCCTACTTTTTATCGACAGCTGGTTTAAAAATCCCACGATCCGCGAAGAGGAAAAGATCACTTATAAAAACTCCTTAATCATTGGGCTTTTCCAGTTACTTGCAGTGGTATTTCCCGGTTTCAGCCGGTCTGCTGCAACAATCATGGGAGGTATGCAGCAGAAACTCAGCAGGGCCGTTGCCGCCGAATTTTCGTTTTTCCTGGCAGTCCCTACCCTGGCAGGGGCGTTTGCAAAAAGTTTATGGGACGCCTGGAGGCATAACCCGGAACTCCTCAGCCATCACAATATTAACATGATCATCCTGGGGAATATCATTGCATTCGTCGTCGCCATCCTGGCGATCAAAGGATTTATTGCCTTCCTCGTAAAACATGGCTTCAGGATGTTCGGCTGGTATCGCATCATCGTCGGTTTTCTTCTTCTCGCATTCCTTCTCACAGGGCATAGTTTAAGCCTGTAATCATGGGCCTTCAGTTTGAACAGGGCGAAGTTATTCTGATCGATAAGCCTTACCAATGGACATCGTTCGACGTTGTCGCTAAACTCCGCTCCCTCATCCGTACTCATCAGCAGATAAAAAAAATAAAAATCGGCCATGCCGGGACCCTCGATCCTCTGGCTACGGGCCTGTTAATTATCTGTACCGGAAAATTCACAAAACGGATTGATGAGTTCCAGGGGCTTGAAAAAGAATATACCGGGACTTTCCGCATCGGAGCCACTACTCCCTCGTTCGACCTGGAAAAGGAGATAGACAACAAACTGCCATATGAGCATATTACCGGTGAACAGATCAGTAAAGCAGCAGAAAAACTTACCGGCACTTACGAGCAGGCCCCACCGGTTTTCTCGGCCAGGAAAATAGCCGGCCGCAGGGCGTATAAATATGCACGCCAGGATCAGGAAGTGGAGATCACACCCCGGGTTGTCACGGTGAGCGGGTTTGAGATTACCCGGGTCAATTTGCCTTATCTTTGTTTCAGGATCAGCTGCAGCAAGGGAACTTACATACGTTCGATAGCCAGGGACCTTGGGTTAATTTTAGGATGCGGTGCACATCTTACAGAGCTTTGCAGGACGCGCATAGGTTCCTACCATCTGCGCGACGCCTGGGAAATGGAAAATATCAACCAGAAGTTATTTTGTGAGGATGAAAGCAAAACCAATGAATAAAATATACATCAGGTAAATGAAAACCGTTTTGTATCCTTTGTTCACGGATGAGTACTTCATGAACGAAGCGCTCAGGGAAGCCCATAAGGCTTTTGAAAAGGACGAAGTCCCCGTTGGGGCAGTAGTCGTATGCCAAAAGCGGATCATTGCGAGGGCCCACAATCTTACCGAAACCCTGCATGATGTGACGGCTCATGCCGAAATGCAGGCATTTACCGCCGCCTCGGATTACCTGGGAGGTAAATACCTGAATGAATGTACCCTGTATGTAACGCTGGAGCCCTGCGTGATGTGCGCCGGGGCTGCCTTCTGGACCCGCATTGAAAAGATTATTTACGGAACGGCTGATGAAAAAAGGGGTTACACCCTCATTGACCGGCCACTGCTTCACCCAAAGACGACTGTTGAAAGCGGGGTTCTCCAGGCTCAATGCAAAAACCTGCTGAAAGAGTTTTTTGCCCTTAAACGGGATAAATAATACACGATGAAACAGAAAATTTTAAATGTTGACCTGACAGTGAACCTTGATCCCCGGATCACTTTTATGCAGGATATTTTTCAGAAAAAAGAAATCCGGGCCCTCACCGAAGAACTTTCGGAAGTTGCAGGCTACCTCTGGGAAAGGAGATGGGCAGAGAGAAATGCCGGTAATATTTCCGTCAACATCACTTCCTTTTTTTCCGGGAAGGAACTTGACAAATTTTCAACTTACCCGTTTCTGCCTTTACCCAGGGAATATGCCGGGCTCAACAGGCAGCTCCTGCTGGTCACTGCTGCAGGTTCAAAAATGAGGAACCTTGCAAGGGATCCCCTTGAAGGGATTTGCCTGGTATATATCAGCGATTCGTCGAAGGCCTACCATATCATTGTCCCGGAGAAAACCGGAAAAGGTTTAATGCCCACCTCGGAACTCCCCACTCATCTTGCTATTCATGAAATGCTGTGCCTGACTAATTCAGACGGGAAGGTTTTGGTTCACGCCCATGTCACCGAGCTTATCGCACTCACGCATAACCCCCGGTTTCACTCAGGTGAATCACTTACCGGAATCCTCTGGAAGATGCATCCCGAAACAGTTATGTTTCAGCCAAAAGGGTATGGGTTTGTCCCTCACACAATTCCCGGGACTGAGAAAATTGCTACTCTCACGGCCCGTTGTTTCGAGAAAAACCCCGTGGTGGTCTGGGAAAAACATGGGGCTATGGCAACCGGAAGAACCATTTCAGATGCTTTTGACGAGTTAGACCTTGCCGCGAAAGCTGCGGGCATTTACCTGAGCTGTGCCCGAACCGGCTTTGAGCCGGATGGCCTTACCGATGAAGAGATCGCAGGGATCAGGAAGCATTACGGTTTGTAAATCCGGCTTCTGCAGGTTCATTCTCTGTGACAACCGCAGCTTCCTTTTTTAATTTTTTTGACTGCAGATATTTTTTACCCCCGTATGCAACGCCGATTCCCAGCAGAATACCGAGGCCTCCATCGATGGGAGCGCCTGCCGGTCCCCCGTTCCCGCCTGCTCCATGTTGCGGAGGAAGAGGGGGAGGCAAGGGCTCATCACTGAATGCCGGCAAAGACGTCAATGTCATTAAACCACATCCCAATACCATTAACTTTACTAATGTGTTCATAACGCCTGAATTATTGAATGAATAAAAGTTTCTTTGAAAGCGAAGATTTGCCCACCGTAAGGCGAACGATGTAATAAGCAGGAGGGAGGTTGAGGCTGATCCTTGTAATGGATGAAGCGATGAGCTGCTCGATCACCATTCTTCCGGCAATATCATAAATTACGAGCTTCCCGCAACCCGTGAAATCATCAAAACCCTCAAGCCTCAGGTCTCCCTTTTCGGAAAACATCCTCACAGTATTCAGAATTGACGGGATATGAGTACCGGTAGTATTCCTGTAATGCAGGAAAAACCGTTCATTCTCCAGGGGCTGATGGCTTACAAAATCATAGACTGTGTCTTCCTTCAGGTTTATGCTGTTGCCTTCGAGACGGTCTTCGATGAACAAGTCTTCATTACCCGGCATTGTTTTTACACCCCTGAATTCAAAGCTCAGCGTATCGGCGATCCCTTTTTGTATGCCAATGGGAATGACCCAGTTTTCCGACGAAGTGTCTGCCTGTAAAATCGAAAACATAGTGGAATCCTTCAGGAAATAAAGCTGGGGTGCATCACGAAAGCCCGTGAGTTTGGGAACATTGAACATCGAGTCAGGGATTTCCTTGATGGGCCCGGGGATTTTTAAAACGCCTTCATCACAATATGTGCCTCCCGAGAGAGAGATCTTTAACTCCATCGGGGTTTGTGCTTTATAAGCCGCCTCACCGCTGTGGATCCTTGAAGAGGCAGGGACCACCAGGGCAGGCAGGGGGCCTGAAGCTTTAACGAAAAACCCCTGCATCGCCGGTATAATGCCGGCGGCAAGGGTTCCGGTGAGTCCGTTCCATGTTTTGAAATTTCCTGAAGCCGGATCCCATACCCAAATCGCATTCTGAATATTGGTTTTGGTCCAGTTTTGAATATCTGCTGTAAGGGCTGAAGTATAGGGATTGCCGACCAGGTTAAAACCTTCATGGTTACCGGGAGTGAAGCTCACAGCTAAATACAGGTCTGAATTGCTTATGGTTCCGATAAAATTCCTGGTCACATCTGAATTATAGGCTGCCAGATAGCCGCAGCCTGGCATAAAAGTCCGGTTATCACCCAACTGAAAAACCGTATTCCATAAACCTGCTTCGGTTTTTGAATTTACCCATTGGGCGAGTGTTTCATCCCAACGGTAAAAATCCGTATTGCTTTCAGGAGGATCGGTAACGAACTCAGGCTGTATATTCTGAGCTAAAACCGGAGATGATATATAATGATAATTGGCATCATATGCGGTCATGTATTTTGAAATGAACTTTTCTATCTTCACTGAGCCCGTGCCGCTCAGTGAGCCATCGAAAATGAACGAACCAGGTGCAGCGCTTTCATTGCCGGCCTTCAGTACAAGGCCAACGGCCGAATTCAGGGTAAGATTGCCCTGTAAGGTAACAGCCCGTGATTGGGGAACGATGAATGAACACCCGTTCAAAATATGCAGGTCACCGTTAATGGTAAGATCACCGGGACTGACTGTTTTTTCTCCTGATCCGCTGATGACCAGACGCCCGTAAGAAGCAGGGTTCCCTATGTTTTGAGCCCCTGCTCCCGAATATTCGAGGGTTGACAACGGAGCGAAATTATAGGAATTGTTCAAAAAACCGATGGTTCCCCAGTCGCCTGAAGTAAAATTCAGGCTGCCCCCGTCATTGATGGTGACAGAATGACCTGCAGAACCGCTGTTGATGCAAATTACCGAACCTGCATTCACCGTTCCGCCTGTATTGACAGTGAACGACACGGTGTAAGTTGCGGAATTATTGTCGGTAGTGAGGTAAAGTACCCCGCTTACTGTCAGCGTACCGTTTACAGTGATTGAGCCTCCGTAGCTTGAACCATTGGAAGCATTCGATCCGTCGATGCATACATTCCCGGGAGTCCCGGCGTTGCCCGGGCAGTTCAGGGCACATCCCTGACTGATGATAATATGGAAATTGGAAGCTGTTTTGTTGTTGAAGATGGCCGTTCCTCCATACCCAAGATTCAGGTTCATACCGATGGTCAGCGTGGTGGCCGGATTCACCCCGGTGTTTTTCCGTATCCTTGAAGCGTCAAACGTACCGCTGCCGCTGATCAGGCTGGAAGCACCTTCAATATTAAACGAGATACCGTCGTATACTGAACCGTTCCCTATGACCCCATTGCAGGTTATGTTCCCGTAGATATCGACATATCTCTGGCTCCCACCGGTATTGGCATAAAGCTTCCCGCCGTTTTCGACCATGAGGTTTGTACAGGATTTCGTCCCGCTGCTTGGAATGGTTACCGTATGACCCTGTTTAATGGTCACCTGGTCGCCCTGGGCAGGGACAACTCCTCCCACCCATGTGCTGGCGCTGGTCCATGGTCCGGATTGTGCAGTAATGATATCCGCAGCTTCACAGTTAATTGAAACCCAGGGCAGAAGCCAGCAGGCAATCAGCCCTGAAAAAAATTTTCCCTTCATAAGCTTTTTTATGCTTAATCCGGGAAGGACAGAAAAGTGATAGGATTAAAGAAAAAATCTTATTCTTTAGTTGCGGGTTTGGGATTACCTTTCTTTCCTTTAGAATTTTTGACAGTCTTTGATGAAGCCGGGGCAGCCCTGTTGCCGTCGATATATTTTACAATGAAAGCGTCGTGAACCTGTTTTTTCGATTGCAATCCGGTCATCAGCTTTTTAGCTTCGGAGAAAGTCGCGAACGAACCGATAGTATAGCGGTACCAGCCTGCGGAGAATTCTTTTGTAACGGGTTGGCTGAGTTTGAATTTTTGCTCCACCTGTTCGGCGCTGAAAATGTTTTCTTTGATAGCAAAGACCTGTACCCTGTAAGAGATGCCTGTTTCGGGAGCTACCGCAGTATTAGTATCTTTTTTAATTTCCTCCTTCGGGATGGTATCTGTTACCGGTTCTGACTGTTTAGGCTGCAGTGAGTCTTTCGCCGGCACCGGACTACCCAGCTGGGGATAGGAAGCCTGATTTTTCAGGATCTGCTCATTTTGCTTTTCAGCTGCTATCTCTGCTGCAAGGACCGGCTGTGGAGGAGGGGGGCCAATCTGCTTCTGGGGTGAAGCTGCGCTTAATTTACTGCCTGATGATGGTTTATTGAAGTTATAAGTGAGGGTTAGCGCAAGCAAACTGTAAGCCTCATAGGGATTACTTTGAGTGGAATGATCGATCTGGTTCGAATTGACGCCCCTGAGGGTCCATTCCAGGCCCAGATTCACTTTATCCCTGATGCTGAAATAACATCCGAGCCCCGCGGGTACAACAAGGGCATAGGTCCAGTTCATCGAGCTGTCCTTGCCGTAAATCGGTTGTTGCGTATTAATATCCCTGACTTTCGTGTTCCAGCTTGAGATCCCGGCACCGAGAGTCATGTAAACGAAGAAAAACCTTTTCGGGTTGTATTTTCCGAACAGGTTGCTCAGGTTGATCGTGGTATTAAGGTTATATTCCAGGATATTCCCTTCAAAAAACCGGTTGACAGGGCTGCCGTCAGATGCATTTATCTTTCCCCCGGCAATTTCTCCGTATAAAACCTGCAGGCGAAGCATGAATACATGGCTAAGCTGGCGGTTAAGAGAAAAAGTCCCGGCGAAGCGAAGCTCGTCGGTTGGCGGAGTTGTAGAAGGCAATACCGGGTTCATTTTCAGATCGCCAAAAAAAACATTCGGCCCCCCGCTGAGGCTCACCGACCAGTTGTTGAAAAACTTTCGGCCAAGAATTCCATTGGTCTGAGAATGAAGCCCGGAAACAAAGGACAGTAACAATAGAAAAATTAAAAACCGGCTTAATTTATACATACGTCGATTGTTACTTTTTCAGTTGAAGCGCCCGGGTGAAGTCGTTAACTGAATTTGCATAGTCTCCCGTGGCTTTCAGGGCGAATCCACGGTAATAATAACCATCCGAAAGATCAGGTTTAAGCTGAACAACCAGTGTAAAATCCGACACTGCACGTTTATAATCCAGCATTTTAAGGTTAACAAGCCCGCGGTTACATAAAGCATCAACACCCTGCTTGTTTTTACGGATTGCAGTCGACAGATCCGATAATGCTTTCCCGTATTTCTCCATATAGGCATACAGGCATCCCCGGTTGTTATAACCCATGTAAGTACCCCGCTCACCGAGGAGGAGGTTGTAAGATTTCATGGCTTGCACATTATCGCCGGTAAGGCGGTAAAGGTAACCAAGATCAAGCAGGATCAGAGTGTCTTCGGGGGGCTTGAGATCATGTACCTTCACAAGCATGTTGATGGATTTTTTATACCGCCCCAGGTTGTAGCTGTAGGTTCCGTAATTGTAATAGGCTTCAAGGAATTTATCTTCGCGGGTACAGTAGCTGTATAGAGCGTCGATCAGAAGAGTGTCGGTAGGTTTGTTCAGCACCTGGCTGGTTCCGAGTATATATGAAATAAAGACCCTTTCCTTCGTAAATTCAACATTGTTCCAATAATCCGGTTTCATCAGGTTCTGCCCTGGAACATTCAGCGTAGCACTGCAGATGCTCAGTACGCTGTCTTTCATATATAGTTGCATATATGAAAGGGCGAGATAAAAATTGCAGATATTACGATTGATGTTAGTATCCTGCCTGGCTGTCTTTAAATCCTTGATGGATTCATCATACTTTCCCTGTTTCAGAAGGCTGATGCCACGGTAGAAATAAATGGCGCTTTTCGTATTGCTCCTCGGGAAAAGGTCTTCCTTGTATTTGTCCGCCAGTGTTGAAAAATCAGTTTTATAATTTAAAATGCACAGCTCCCTCAATGGAGGTATCTGATCTTTTCCCTGCTTGTCCTTAGAATCGATGCTGGTATTGTGGGTTGACCCGGCAGGAGCATTTTTCTGGGCGCCGCAATACAAGGGCATCGCAATGATAATCATTACTGCGGCAACAGAAAGACAAGTTCTCATAGAGGGCAAATATATATTCTTTTAATCAGGGTTTTACTACTGTATATGCGAAGATATCAATGGATTATTAACAATATTTCGGAGGATTGGTCTGATGTTTTCACCGGGGCGGTTCATGACCCGGACTCCAGGGTTGCGCTTCTCGATTTTTCTTTTTACGCGGATAAAAATCCGGGGTCCACTCCACTTCGATGTAAGCGGCAGTGATAGGAGTCCCGGCAGAGAATTTCCAGCCGTTGAAATTCTTCATACCTGCACCGGGGAACAGCAACTGGTAATCGAGGGTCAGTTCAATGTTATGAACCGGAGAATACGTAAAAGTAATCTCTGCCTGGTGCAAAAAACTCTCGGGTACTTTTTTGATTATAATTTTACTACTGTCGGGATCATAGGTGCGTATATAAGGATGGGTCAGGCTGAACCAGTGATACGCGGCTTCAATGCAGAAATTATGAGTGATATCGACGGTTGCAACAAAATAAAGGTTATTAAGGCCGGGGTTAAGGTTCAGGCGGTAGGCATTGGCAAGAACACCTCCATTGCCAAATGATCTGGTCATGTTCCCATAAAGCATGCTGAACCCATGCACCATCCATTTATTTTCTGCCGAATCGGCATAATTATCACCGCTCATATGCTCAAAGGCAGGCATCAGGTTAAGCCAGGATGCTGCTCGGTAACTTACATAAACAGCGCCATACCACGCACTCAGCAAACGGCCGTCATTCACATGCCCGAACTGATAGAACCCTGCCAGGTTGACGTCCAAATCATCAAGCGACAGCCAGGCGCTCCCGCCCAAAGTGTTGCGTCCATAGAGCAGGGTTTTGTCAAAGCCGTTGTCATCGGCATTGAAAATATTCGTGAATGTTAGAAAAAGCTGTTTGTCGAACAGGCGTTTGTACAAATACATATACGACATGTACCGGTAACTGTTAACGGTTCGGTTTGTGCTGAAAATTCCATTACCGGCGTCGAATTTATTTGCAGCAAACCCAATGTCGGCCATTGCACTGGTGTCGGGATCGAGATAATGAGCTATGATGGCATTATGGCTGGTGACCAGGCCGTTAAAGTCCCTGGCCTGGAAAAAGCGCTGATCGTCATATTCGATTTCTATCCTTCCTGCCTGGATAGAGAAAAACTTTGTAAAATAATACCTGAACCAGGCTTCGTAAAAACCGGCGTTTACTGAACCCGGAACTTCAAGGGTGGAAAGGGTTGACCCTTTATTGTAGGTTACAAATAAAGAACTGTAAAGGTTCCATTTTCTGTGAAGGTATTTCAGGTCAAGCTCTCCGAAACTTGCGATATTCCATGTTTCGCTGTTCAGGGAATCAGGAACTGTTCTGTGCATGTTAAGAAAACTAAGCCTTCCGTCGATATCGCCTGAAAGAATGAACTGGGCTTTGGCCGGTTCACCGGGAAATGCCATCCACAGTATAATAATAACTTTAATAAATATCCGGAGGCAAAGATTTTTATATGACTTTATCAGGTACATAGTTTCAATGGCAGGCAAAAATAGCTTATTTGGTATAAAGTCCTTATTAATATTGCGTTTTAATATCTGGTTATCAGCAGTCTTTTTGTACTTTTGCCGTTCATAAAGAAAATTCATTAAAGACCTTCAGAATTCTATGAACCAGTACCGAAAGCTTAATACAATTGCCGGCTGGGTGGTATTTGCCATTGCCGCTATTGTTTACTTTAAAACTGTTGAGCCCACAGTGAGCTGGTGGGATCCGGGCGAACATATTGCTACCTCCTACAAGCTTCAGATCGGGCACCCTCCCGGGGCGCCAATGTTTCAGCTGACCGCCCGTTTCCTTTCACTGTTTGCTTTTGGGGATACCGGCAAAGTCGCCGTCATGATCAATATGGTTTCCGTGATCAGCAGCGCATTCGCAATCCTGTTTCTTTTCTGGACCATCACAATGATCGCGAAAAAACTCCTCGTTCCAAAAGGGGAGGAGATGACCAGGGAGAAAATGTGGACGATACTTGCGGCCGGGTTTATCGGGGCGACGACATTCACCTTTACCGATTCATTCTGGTTCTCTGCAGTCGAAGCAAATGTATTTGCGATGTCATATTTCTGCACTTCGATAGTGATATGGGCCATATTTAAATGGGATGAGGTCGCTGATGAAAAACACAATTACCGCTGGCTGATCTTCGTGGCTTTTATGATCGGTCTTTCGATAGGCGTTCACCTGCTGAACCTGCTTACGATACCTGCACTTTCGCTGGTGTATTATTTCAGGAAATACACTCCGACCAAAAAGGGGATCGCCATCACCCTGGGCATCTCGTTTGTACTGGTTGCCGCTATGATGTATTTCATAATCCCATGGATCCCGAAACTTGCAAGCTTGTTTGAACTTGCCTTTGTGAACGGTTTTGGCCTGCCTTTCAATTCGGGGACAATCGTCTATTTCCTGCTGTTTTTCGGCCTTCTGATCTGGGGGTTATGGTATACAAGAGTTAAAGGAAAAACCGTGCTGAATACCATCATTCTCTCTCTCTCTTTTCTACTTATCGGCTACTCCTCTTTTATTTCCCTGGTCATACGTTCCAATGCAGATACTCCCATCAACGAAAACAAGCCGAAAGACGCCATCACCCTGGTCTCTTTCCTTAACCGGGAACAATATGGAACCTGGCCCTTTCTTTACGGTCAGTATTATACAGCTCCCGTCATCGATTACAAAGACGCCAGCCCGATCTATAAAAAGAATACAGTCACCGGAAAATATGAAGTGATCGATTCGCGCAAAGCGACCATCCCTGTTTTTGACCCCAGGTTCACCACTATTTTCCCACGCATGTGGTGCACCAACCAGGACAGGCCCGGAAGCTCCGACTTTTTCAAAAGTTGGGGAGGCCCCGGCATACCGTTGGAAATCACCGGTGAAGACGGCAAAACCCAGACCATCAGCAAACCGACTTTCGGAGAAAACCTGAAATTCATGTTTTCATACCAGCTTAACTGGATGTATTTACGCTATTTCATGTGGAATTTCTCCGGAAGGCAGGATGATATCCAGAGCTTTGGTAGCATAAAAAACGGGAACTGGATCACCGGCATCCCGTTCATAGACAAATATCATGTGGGGAATTCACTCACCAACCTCCCCGACAGCGTCAAGGCAAGGGCTTCACATAAGTATTTTATGCTTCCTTTGCTTCTCGGGCTTATCGGCTTTTTCTTCCAGCTGAAAAAGGATTACCGCAACAACCTGGTGGTTATCCTGCTGTTCTTCATGACCGGACTTGCTATTACCCTGTTTCTGAACCAGAAACCTTTTGAGCCCAGGGAAAGGGATTATTCCTACGCAGGTTCGTTCATGGCCTTTTCTATCTGGATCGGTCTCGGAGTGATTGCGTTGGTTGATTTTCTTCAAAGAAAAACAAAACTCAAAGGCCTTGTTCCCGTGATCCTGGTTACTGTGTTTACCACACTGCTGATACCGGTGATTGTAGCCCAGCAAAACTGGAAAAGTCATGACCGCACGGGTAAATATGCAACCCGTGATTTTGCCGCAAACTACCTGAACTCATGTGATAAAAATGCAGTGCTGATAACCAACGGCGACAACGACACCTTTCCGCTCTGGTATGATCAGGAAGTTGAAGGCGTGAGAACAGATGTTCGCATCGTAAACAGGGAGCTTGCTTCAGGCGCATGGTATATCGAGCAGTTGTATAATAAGATGTACGATTCTGACCCCGTGCCGTTAAGCATTCCGGTGGAGCAATACCAGCCCGGGACCAATGACATCATCACTTATTATGACGTTGGCCTTAAAGGATATGTTGAGCTGAAGGACCTTGTTGATTTCATCAAAAGCAAAGACCCCCAGACCTTTGTGACCCTTCAGAACGGGGAAAAGATCAAATTTTTCCCTGCAAAGAAGATTAAAATCACAGTGAATAAAGAGAACTGTCTTAAATATGGATTAGTCCCTGAATATTTCAAAAATAAAATGGTGGACTCGATCACATTTAATATCAAATCGAACCTGCTGTACAAGAATGATATCATGACGTTGGACCTGATCGCCAGCAATGACTGGAAAAGGCCGGTTTATTTTGCCGCCCCGACTTCCGTGCGCAACTTCCTTGATATTGACCAATACTGTTATATGGAAGGCTGGGTGTACAAGTTTATGCCGGTAAAGCCTGATTCGGGTAATTTCGTTCCCTCGCTTGGAAGTATTGATGCCGTTGGTTCATATAATATCGCGATGAACAAATGCAAATGGGGAAATCTCGATGATCCCGGGGTATATGTCGATCCTGAAAGCTATAATAATGCAATGAGGCCCAAAATGGACGCCCTGTTTGTTGGCCAGATGCTGCTTGACAAGGGAATGAAAAAGGAATGCAAGGCGCTGGTCGACCAGTACCTTGAAAAATTCCCTGATCCCAAATTCGTCCCTGATATGTACAGCCTGCCTTTTATCGATATGTATTATAAGGTTGGGGATACCTCATCCGCAGTAAAACTCAGCAACAGGCTTGCAGATGTCATGGGGCAGAACCTCGATTATTATGCATCCTTTTCAGGAGAAAACAAGGCGGTGTTCAGCGAGGATATTCAGACCTCGATGGAAGTGCTTCAAAGACTCAAAGCTGCAGCAGATCAGAACAAACAACCAAAGCTGAGCGCAAAAATTGAAACCCTGATCAGGCAGAAAACCCCGGGGATTTAATTAAAACACGCAGCTGCTTTGCCAGGTTTCCTTTGTGTCAATATCCATAAGGCTTAGTAAACCTTTGTGCCCTGCACCGGTATCCATCATCCAGAGATTGGCCAGTTGGGTTGGCAAATCCTGCCTTACAAGCTGGGTGGGAGAATGGCCGATATAGATCTCCCTGAACTCATCAAACAGTTTGCCTTGTTCCTGGTATTCTGCAGCAGCCTTATATAAAGTGCGATCCCAGAGCAGGGTCAATGTGTCTTTTTTCTGACTGGCGAAAGGACGTTTATAGTCGAAACCCGCGTGAACGAACAGCCTGTTTTTTGTATCGATATGATACAGCCTGGCCGATGCGAAGAAATCCAGATGAGGCTTCCTGGCTTCAGGATATTTCTCATAATCGGCGACGGAAGTATTCCCTCCCTGAAAAACCCAGTCATCTGAAATGGTCCCCGATATCAGGTAGTCCAAACACCAGTAATCATGATTCCCCAGGATATAAATAAAATTCCGGAGCTTCATCAGTTCATCAACCACCCTTACCGGCTCGGGCCCACGGTCAACCAGGTCTCCAAGGCTTATGAGCAGGTCGTTTTCATAATCAAACCCGGCTTTGCTGAAAAGCTCTTTCAGGGGTTTGTAATTCCCGTGAATATCCCCGATGACAAAGGAGCGGGGCATCAGGGCTTGTTCATAAAGGTTTTCAAACGGGAAAGGTAATCCATCCTGTTTGCATCGGAAAGCTGGTAGTCAAATTGGCCGAGCGACTGCTGAAGATCGAAATAATCCTTCAGCAGGGAGTAATATGAATTGTTCCGCGACATGCTGCTGACGATGAACTGCTGCTGGGCATCCAGCACATCGAGTATGCTTTTTTTACCCAAAAGGTATTGATTGGTCACCAGTTCAAGGTTTTTCCGGCCGGCGGTTTCGGCAATCAGCCATTGTTTATGGCTGAGGTAATCCGACATTAATGTGGTGAGGTTACTGCGGATGACCGATTCGAGCTTATCCAGCTGCGACTGCCGTTCGCTCCTGCGCTGGGCCAGTGTGAGACGCGCCTTTTGCATCGTGGCGTTATTCTTCAATCCCGTAAACAGGGGGAGCTCAACCCTGGCCTGGATGTTCCATGTATCGTCAGGAGCAGGGAAGGGCCAGTCAGAAGGCATGGTCTGGTATAGCCGGTTCGTATAACTTCCCGAAGCGGTGGTATTCGGAATAAACCTCGAGATGTTGGCCGAACGGGCAGCACGTTGCTGGGCTGCGATAAGAAAGTCGTACTGACGTATCACCGGTGATTTGTCTTTTCCTTCCCTGACCAGGAAATTACTTAGTTTATCAAGCCTGATAGGATCTTCAAGAATACGGTTGAATTCCGGGTCGGCTATGAGAAGGCCTGAGGTCTCAAGCTCCACATCAGCCAGGTTGTACGAGACGAGGTACCTCACATGGATCAGCTCAAGCAGGGTAAATACCGACTGGGTCATAGTCGAATAGGCGTTGATCACGTCCTTTTTTGCTTTGGCTACTTCGATCTGCCAGCGATAAACTTCATTTTCCCCAACGGAACCCGATTCTTTTTTCATCTTCGAGATCTCGAGGTTCGATCGGCTGATCATCAGGTTATTGAGTAAGAGCATGAAATTATGCCTGTTTTCGAGAATGCTCAGATAAGCCCTGGCCGTCTGGTTTCCGATATCCAGCTCCCGGGTGTTCAGATCTTCTACCAATGCCTGCTGGTTCTTTGTAGTGACTTTGAGGTTCGCCCAGGCAGGTTCCGAATAAACCGACTGTGAGATGCTTCCGGTAGCAGATACCATCTGGGGCGCCTGGTAGTTTTTACTGTCATTCAAAGCCCCCACGGCATAAGCGTCGAGGGAGGGAAGCAGGCTGGAACGAGCGATATCGATATTCTTTGCGCCGGCTTTCACTTCGAACTTTTTCGCGACCAAAGCCTGGTTGCTGTCTGAAGCAAGTGCCATTACCTCCCTGAGCTGGATGAACTGAACCGACGTATCCTGTCTGACCAGGTCGACAATGGTAGCCTCGGTAAGAATATCCCATGAAAGTATCTTCAATCCGAGTTTGGCAAAGGTGCTCAGGTTCAAAAAAAGTCCCCTGCCCGAAAGCAGTTCAACCGGCAGCGAAGAAGCATTCTCCCCTAAAAGCACCTGCTGTATGTCAAGGGCGATACGTTTCGAAAGCCGGTCGATAAGCCGGGGATACAATGAAGCAAGTACACCTTCCTCCACGTCGCCCTGGTCAAAGCCGAAACTCGGCAGCTTCCGGGCAGTCAGTGAATCGACGAGCGTATTGAATTGCCCGGCAGGCATTTTAAAAAGGGCGTCAACGTAAACTGCATTGGTTTCTTTTGGCAGGGCTTTGATGATTTCCTGAGCCGAAGTATCACAAAGGATCATATTGATCCTGACCCCGTTGATGGTGTCGAAATTAGTGAAAGGCCGGTGCTCAGGATTCAGGATGTCCATATAATCCTTGCACACCAGGATCGAAAGGTCGTCGAAATTCGCGATCTTTTTCATCTCGGCTAACTCATTTTCAATAGCGGGTTTTAGCTGGATGTAGGTCAGGTTATTGATACCGCTTGTGCCATTGCTGTATGGAATGCCCTGGAGCTGGTAATTCACGACAGGGGCTGCGATCACGGGCTTTCGAAGATTTTTCCGGTGACAGAGGTCATGGGCCGCTATGATGCCGAGCGATACGATGAGATCCACGTTATTATCTGCCAGCAGCCTGTCATTGACAGCTTTTACACTTTCCATAGTCCATTTGCCGGTAGTGAGTTCCGTCGGCTCGGTAAAAACGATATCAACCTGTCCCGACATAAGACTTTTGATCTCTTTCTCTATCGTGGCGAGGTAAAGTGTATGTATCCTGGCCGGACCGTCAAATACAATAGCGACGTGCACCGTTTGCATGTTGAATTCGAGAGGTTTCTGCGCCTTTGCCTGGGAGCTGCCGGCTGTAGAGAAGAATACCGTCAGGAGGATGGCAATGACAGCGGGAACAGAAGCCAGTTTGCGGCGTTTCTTTGCATCACTTTTTTCCATCATACGGGCTACTTTTTCATAGATGATTGGAACGACCACCAGGGTAAGGAACATCGAACTGGTAAGTCCCCCGATAAGGGCCCATGCCAGTCCGTTCTTCCATTCGGCGCCGGCACCGGCAGCAGTTGCGATAGGAAGCATCCCGAAGACCATCGCGAAGGTGGTCATGAAAATAGGGCGGATACGCATCTTGCCTGCATCGATCAAAGCATCGTATATCGATTCGCCTTCGGCCCTTCGTTCATTGGTACGGTCTACGATAAGGATGGCATTCTTCGCAACCAGTCCTACCATCATGATGATGCCCAGGATGGAGAACACATTGATCGTGTTATGGGTGAACGCCAGGGCCAGGATAGCACCGATTAGGGCTACAGGGATGGAAAACAGCACCACAAATGGGTAAATAAAGGAGTCGTAAAGGATCACCATGATAAAGTATACGAAGATCACAGCAGCGACGAGGGCTACGAAAAGACTCACAAAAGAAGTCATCATCTCTTCCTGGTCACCGCCGAAACTGATCACAGTGCCCCCGGCTTTATTACTGCCAAGCCGGGTCGAGAATGCCTGGACTACCGAACCCGCCGGAGAGCCGTCGGTATATGCGCTCACGGTAGTGAGGGCGTTGCGGTTCTTACGCTCCAGCTTCGTGGGCCCCGAGGCCTGGTAGATATTGGCAAATTGCTGAAGTTCGATGATCTTGTTCTTGCTGTTGATAAACGAAAGATGTGCGATATCGTCGGGATTCGTCCTGTCGAATTTGTCGAGCGCCACCCGGATGTCAAACTGGTTTGATCCGTCGCGGTATTTAGAGTCGTTATTCCCGGTGAGAGCTACCTGCAGGGCCGAACCCACATCGCTGACACTCAGGCCGAGGGCTGCCATCTTCTGACGGTCGATCTCGACACGTGTCTCGGGATTGCCGCGGGTAGCCGAGAACCTCAGATACGTAACGCCGGGAGTCAGGATAAGTGCTTTTGCGGCCAGGTCGGCCGACTTCATGATAGAGTCGTAACTGATGCCCGTGATCTCTACCTGGACCGGGGCCGAGCTGGCCCCGCCGGTAAAACTGATCTGGTTAACAAACACCTTCACACCGGGGATCTTGTCGGTAAGTACTTTGACCTTCGAACCCAGTTCGGCAGTGGATAATGAACGCTTGTTTTTCGGACAGAGGGAGACAACGATCTCGGTCTCATTATCGGTGCTTATCCCGTCGCTGCCTTTACCCACATTGGTAAGGATGTTCGTTACTTCAGGCAGGGTCGAGATGATCTTTTCAATTTTCCGGCTTTGGCGGTTGTTGCTTTCAAGGGTGGTCCCGGGAGCGTATTCAAGGGCTACCGAGAACTGGCTGCGGTCGGTCTGTTTCATGAATTCAAATCCGGTAAGTCCGGCCGCGGGGATAATCAGGCTTATGATGAGGCCAGAGGCAACGACGAACATCACCTTATAAGGATTTCTCAGGCTCCATCCGAGGATCAGAGCGTACTTGTCGGTGAGCCATTTGAAGGCCCCTTCAAAAACCTTCCCGAACCGGTTCAGAAGGCTTTGAGAATCTATCGATTCAAGTTTTGCAAAACGGGATGCGAGGATGGGGGTGACGGTAAAAGAGACCAGCAGGCTTGTGAGGGTCGAAACGAGGATGATGATGGAGAATCCGCGGATGATATCGCCAATGAGCCCGGTGGTCAGGGCGAGGGGGACGAATACCACGATGTCGACAAAGGTAATGGAGATGGCTGCAAAACCGATCTCGTTACGGCCCCTGATGGAAGCTGTGAGCTTGTCTTCGCCTTTTTCGAGGTGATGGTAGATGTTCTCAAGAACGACAATGCTGTCGTCGACCAGGATACCAATGACCAGCGACAAAGCCAGTAAGGTGAACAGGTTAAGCGACATCCCGAAGATCCACATCACGACAAAGGCCGTCGTGAGAGAACAGGGAATAGAAACCATGACGATGAGCGAGGTGCGCACCGAATGAAGGAAAAGGAACATCACGGCAGCCACAAGCAAAATAGCAAGCATAAGGTCTTCCATCACGGCACGGGCTGCCGCCATCGTGAATATGCTCTGGTCATCGGCAATGTCGAAATGAAGGCCTATTCCCTTATAATCGGCCTCAAGCACTTTTAATTCCTTCCTCAGCAGCTCACACACCTTCACCATATTGGCATCGTTCTGCTTCTGGATCTCGAGCCCCAGTGAATTGATGCCGTTGAACCGGCTGATAAGGGTGGGGTCAACGGTCGCATCATGGATCTCGGCAATATCGCGAAGACGGATCTCGCCACCCTCTTTCGAATAGCCTACGACGAGGTTCTTCATTTCCTCAAGGGAGGTGAACTTCCCTGCAACACGCACCACGAACTGGTGAAGAGGATCTTTTAATTTTCCTGTCGGGAAATCCAGGTTGGCTGCATTGATAAAGTTGGCAACCTGGCTTATCGACAGGGAGTAGGACCTCACCTTCTGGGCATCGATATTTACCTTGATCTCCCTTTTCAGCCCGCCGTTGATACTGATGTTTCCAACACCCTGTACCCTCGAAAGACGGGGTTTGATCTGGTCGTCGACCAGGGTGTAAAATCGGGCAGGGGAAAGGCTGGAAGTAAGCGAAAGCCTCAACACCGGGATCTGGCTTACCGAATAGGTCAGCAACGAAGGGGTTTTAACCTCTTTAGGCAGGGTCGAGAGGATCTCGTTCACCTTCCTTTGCACATCCTGAACAGCGACATTAATGGTGGCATTCCTGTAAAATTCAATGGCGATGAGTGAAAGTCCTTCGTACGAAGTGGAGCTGATATTCTTCACTTTCTCGATCCCTGAAAGGGCATCTTCAATAGGACGGGTGACATTGTTCTCCACTTCGCCCGGTGAGGCACCGGGGTATTGGGTTTTGACGGTGACGTAAGGCTGATCGATCTTCGGCAGCAGCTCGTAGCCAAGCTGGTAATACCCGAAAACCGCGAGCATTCCAAGGGCCAGAAAGATCACAATGATAAATGACGGGCGTTTTATCGCTAATTCGGTTATCGACATGGCAGATGTTTTGTATTATTTTACAATGATAACCTTCAGGTTATCCGAGAGATTATTCTGGCCGCTGGTCACTACCATCTCCCCTTCTTCAAGCCCGTTCAGTACTTCAAGCAGCTGTCCCGATTCACGCCCAATGGTTATATTCCTGAGGGAAGCGATATTTCCCTTGATTACGAAAACCTGGGCATTCTTCACACTCCCGATCAGGGCGTCGCGCGAAATGGCGATAGCGTCGCGGGAAGTGATGGAAGTGAAATTGATCCGCCCGAACATACCTCCTTTCAATGGAAAAGCAGGATTATTCGGGAGATGGATCTCAACAGGATACGTATGGGCTTCGTCTGCTTTCGAAGCGATATTATCGACATGACCCAAAAACCGCTGGCCCGGGTAGACATCCGTTGTGATCTCTACGCTGTCGCCCGGATGAAGCACAAATGCATCTTTTTCAGAGATACTAACCTTCACCTTCATCGTCGAAATATCGACGATATTCCCGATCGATGAATTCTGCTGGATATACGAACCCTCGTTGACTTTTTTAGTGTTGATGGTGCCGTTGATTGGCGCCTTGACCCTGGTGTCGTCAAGGGCTTTGTTTGCCCTGGTCAGGTCATTCTCGGCAGCCTGCATATCGAGCCTTGAAATATCGAGCTGGGATGCCGAAATAGAGTTTTGTTCGTATAGGGTTTTATTGCGGTCAAAATCGCGTTTTGCCTTGAAATAATTGATCTCCTGCCTGGCCATATCCGATTTTATAACGACATCATCGACCTCAACAAGTACGGTCCCTTTCTTCACCTGGTCGCCTATCTTGAAATTCAGACGCGTAATCATTCCTTTAGCTTCAGAGATAATTTCAACGTCATTTTCGGGATCGATCAGCCCGACCATGCTCACAAGATTGGTCAGCGACTTTTTTATTACTGTATCTATAGTGACGGGAACATCGCTGAGTACCTCCTGCCGGCCGGAATTTTCTTTTTTATGACCCAGAAAAAAAAGCAGTACGATAACCAGGATCATGACCACCGAAGCGATAATTGTAAAATAGAGTTTCTTCATGTCGGTTTATTGTTTTAAAGCCTTGCTGTAAATACTCATTAGCCTGTCGGCAAGCGTTATGGGCTTATTCTGCAGCACGCTTGAAGAAATACCTGCTGATAAAGATCCCCTGTCCGTTATTATCCGACGGACTCTGAGTGCCGGTCATGACCTTATCGAACTCCCAGCCCTGGGCCACCAGGTTGTTTATCTTCTTCGTAATAGCAATGTTATTGCCCGAAATATTTCCAAAATTGATCCCCACCATACTGTAAAAATTTTGAAGGTCTTCTTCCGTTTTTGTCCCGTCGGGCATCACAGTGATCATCTTTGAACGGCCAAGACCTCCCGGAATGATTGATTCGATTGTTGAAAATTGCATATAGACCAGCTTTGAAGACTGTTGAGCCGGAGTTTTAAATGCAACAATCGCAGCAAACAGACCCGTCACTGCAAGTAATAAAAACCAGGGATTAAGATTGATCGTTTTCATACATAAAATGTTTAAGGTTTGAATTTATTGACAGGACCGAAGATAACATCTGCAAGCCCAAAGGATAAAGTTACAAAGAAATTTTCTATGTATCTTTATTATCTTAATCTCGAAGTAAATGAAAGCCATTTTTCTTTTGATTGGCTCTTTGCTCCTCATACAACCACATAGACTGCAAGCACAAACCTCCCCGGTTCATCCCTTGAAAATAATCAAAGGTGTGTATGGTGGCTTAAGCAAACCCCTGACCGAATATCCCGGGATGTCATCCGCAGACCTTAAAAAAATGGAGGTTGCCCTGTCGTCACCGGGACTGCTTGCCTCTTTTAACGGACAAATGCAGTCTCCCGCTGAATACTGGCCACCGCAACCCAACGGCGCTGCAAATGCCGGCTATTATGTTCAAACCATTTATAAGCTCATCACGGTGTATACGAAAACCGGGCAGGTGGTTTCGGGACCTGTGCGAATTCTTGACATCTTTCAAAACCTCCCAGGAGCAAGCACTTCATTTGTGGAAACACATGCGGCACTGTTTTACGATGACCAGGCGGAGCGCTGGTTTCTTTCAGAAATGACGATCAGGGCACTGCATCCTTATACGAACTATTTTTTAATCGCAGTGTCATCCTCGTCGAATCCTGCAGGGACCTGGCATACCTATTCATTCCAGATCGGGGAAACCCGCAGCGCAGCTTCATACGGTGTCTGGGGGGATGCTTATTATGCAGCGGATTTTGCCGCGACTAATCAAAATACAGGGGTGATGGCCTTTGAAAGAGCGCCAATGCTTACCGGCGATACAGCCAGGGCAATATTTTTAAATATACCCTGGCCTTTCTGGGGGATGGACCCCGTTGTTAATTACGGAACTTTTGCCCCTGAAGGCACGCCGGGTTTATTCATTTCCCTGAACGATACGGTGGAAAGCGGGACGAAACAGCAGATCTGGTTGTACGGGATGCATACCGATTGGGCCAACCCTGCCAATTCAACCATCGGAGTGGTTGATAAAATAGATATTGAAAAGACCAATAACGATATAAACCTCGGTAATTTCTCGGTACCTCAGAAAGGGACCAGCCAGAAACTCAAAGCGGTGCCCGGGTATTTCATGCATGTTCCGCAGTACAGGAATTTTGGCTCATACCAGTCCATTGTATGTTGTCATACAATAAACCTTGATACCGGGCAGGCGACTTATCATGCGGGGATACGATGGTATGAACTGAGGAAAACAGGGAGCAGCCCCTGGACTGCAAGGCAGCAGGGTACCTTAGCTTCCGATTCCGGGCACCGCTGGCTGGGAAGCATCAATCTGAACGGCGACAGGACCATCGGCATAGGGTATACGGTTTCGGGTACCAATACCTATCCTTCGATCAGGTACTGCGGGCAGAGTAAAACAGCGTATGCCCAGGCAAATTCCATTATGGATTACCCGGAAGACACTATACTCAGCGGGAGGTTTTCGCAGGAAGGTTCCGACCGGTGGGGGTTTGAATCGAGCATGGCAGTCGATGCTTCCAATGACAAAACCTTCTGGTATACCAACGAATACATCGATTCGGCAAATAACAGGGCCACCCGCATCGCTTCGTTAAGGTTCGGGAAATACCCATTGGTGACCACTCTTCCTGCGACTGATATGACCGTTAGCTCAGCCACACTGAACGGTACCATCAACCCGAACGGACTGGCCTCAACATGGCATTTTGAATGGGGAACCACAACTTCTTACAGTGACAGTAGTGCAAATGTGAGTGCCGGTTCAGGCAACACTGTTCTTCCTGTAAATTTCGATTTAGGCGGACTGGGCTTCGGGATCACCTATCATTACCGTATTGTGGGAGAAAATTCCGAGGGCAGACTTGAAGGGAATGACATGACAGTGATCCCTGGAGCTGCAGTGATCACCACAAGGCCTGTTTCCTCTGTTGAGACGACTTCAGCCGTGTCGGGAGGAGATATTACATCCGATGGTGGTACAGCGGTCACGGAAAGAGGAGTGTGCTGGGGAAAGAGCCTCAACCCCTCCGTCGGCGGGAAACATACTTCCGACGGCCAGGGCATCGGTTCCTTCATCAGCCTTTTAGACTCCCTTGAGAGGAATACTTCTTATCATGTGAGAGCTTATGCGACCAATACATACGGGCCCTGGTACGGGCAGGACAGGACCTTTTCATCCCTTTGCGGCAATTACACCCTGCCTTTCAGCGAATCCTTCAATAATCCCTTACTGCCCAATTGCTGGACCATCATTGATCACGCAGGAAACTCCCAGGTATGGCGCGTGGGAAAACTGACTACCGGGGACCCCATGCCTGCATTGGATGGCGATTATGCCTACCTCGATTCCGAATCATATGGCAGCCTTGGGGTGCAGTATACCGACCTGGTCAGCCCGACGATCAACTGTTCAGCCTGCATCAACGTTTCCTTAAGCTTCAAACACTTCTTCAAGGGCGATATCAATTCAACGGCGGAACTCGCCTACAGTGCCGATGGAGGGCTGTCCTGGGCGACTTTGGTGACTTTCAGGTCAACTTCTACGGCAAACCCTGAAACTTACAGCAGCAGTGTTCCGGATGCTGCTGGGAAATCAGGGGTTATGTTCCGCTGGACTTACCAGGGGGCCTTCTCCTATTACTGGGCGGTAGACGACATCCTGATCAATGGTGATCCTGTGAACATGCTGGGCGTTACACCCCGTAAACAAAACGTGGACTGGGGACCGGCATCCGACATCATTTTCAATGTACAGTCCAACACAGCCTGGACAGCAGAGAGCAATCAACCATGGGTCAGTGTTACACCTTCGGGAATGGGCAGCGGCAAGCTGGTGGCGTTTTATGAAGAAAACACGGCACATGAGTCAAGGACTGCGGATATCTCTGTAAGCCTAACCGGCCGGCCTCCCGTTGTCGTCTACCTTGAACAGGCAAGGTCGAACCTGGGCATTGAAGAAAAACCGGACAGTTTAATCAGTATTTATCCCAATCCTTCCAATGGACACATCATGCTGGTTCCGGGAAAAGTTCCGGCAAAAGAACTTAACATAACTGTTTGGGATGACCATGGGCGGTGTATCTTGAAACGTAAGCTGAAAGATTCGAATAAATATACCCTTGATCTGACTACAGCCGCCGAAGGTATTTACCTGATTCAGGTAAGCACCGGAACCTGGACAGTTGCAAAGAAGATATCTATCATCAGATAAATTCAAAATGCAGAGAATTTAAACCAAAACAACTTTCTGAAAATGAAAAAAACAATCCTGATTTTTACTATTGTTCTGATCTCATTGCTTTCGGCGAGAGGACAAAATCCATTCATCAGCTGTATCATCAATTTTGAGGATAACCCTTGCTGGGAGGGATCATATTACTCGATTGATATTCCATTTACCAACAATATATGGCATGTATGTCAACCCGGTAAAACGGTGTTCGACAGCAGCTATTCTTCCCCGAATGCCATCCTCACCGACAGTTCCGGTCCTTACCCTGTAAATAACACTTCGAGCTTCATTATTAAATTTGTCCCATATGCTTATTGTATGTGTGCACCTGTCATCGGGGGATATTATAAATTTGACAGCGATACGCTGAAAGACTTCGGGCGGATCGAATTTTCACTGGATCGAGGCACGACATGGCTTAATGCCTTATCTGATACGGTTATCCCTGATGTGTTCTGGATAACACCAAAACCTATTCTGACAGGCAGGATACATCAATGGACTGAATTCCTGGCTTTCGTACCGGGTTATATGAGGAACGATACCCTTTACTATCGGTTCACCTTCGTCAGCGACAGCATCCAGACGAACCAGGATGGGTGGATGCTCGATAACCTCGAACTGATAGACCATACCGAAGGTGTTCAGGATCTCGGACCACGTGATGAAATCAATATCTATCCAAATCCATCGGCCAGAATGATTACGGTAACCGGGAATAAATTAGCCGGAGATGTGGATGTCACGATTTATGATATCCGGGGACAATTCTGCCTTCAAAAAACGATTCATAAAAACAAAGAGGACATCGATATTTCAAGCCTTCAAAAGGGCGTTTATATGGTAAAGGCTCTAAGCAAAAATAATTATAGTGTGAGGATGATTATTAAAGATTGACTGATCATATTTTTTGTTCAATCTCTCCCGGTTAATTCCCCGCCCCTTCTGGGGCGGAACCTGGGGCCGGGGCTTATACCCTTGATTTGACGGCAGACCTTAATGGAACTTATAAGATAAACCGACGCCGATAGTTTCCTTGAGTTGTGTGCGTGGACCAGTGGCAGGTTCGGGAGGGTTGGTCTGAATCATCGTATCGTCATCATATATTACCTGGCAGTTGATGATGGTGGCAAGCCATTTATTAACCTTGAGAGTGAGCAGCAGGTTCCAGTTGACATCGATACACCCGAAATTGTGGAAGTAGTCGCTGAACAATTCCAGTGAAGAGGAGAGGTTTATACTTTTTGCAAGGTCCTTGTTCAGGTCGGCTCTCAGGTAAGGGCCGAATTCCGCCCTGTATTTTTGCCCCGGGTCTACCCCGCATGCACCCTGTTTTGAAAGTGAATCGTCAAGGACAAAAGTAACGCGGCCCGAAGAAGGGGAAAGATAGAGGGTGAAAAAATTTGCCGGGCGGTAGGTTATGCCAATACCAGCCAGGAGATAGGCCGGGGCCATGAATTTTGAGATCGGGACACTATCGTTCGGATAATTGTAGCCATTTGAAAACTGTGTGCGGAAATTCACAAGAACGGTCAGGTACCATCCCGAGGATCAGGGTTAAAGACAGAAACAGTACTGTTCTTTTCACACGGTTATTTTTTACTGAAATCAGTGCAAAAATAAAAAAATTAAATCGTTGAAAACGCCGCTTAAAAGGACCACTTTAAGCCGGTTTAATTCACCATTTCAAATCCTGAGAGTGGGATGTAAGGGATTCGAACCCATGACCTCATGCGTGTGAAGCATGCGCTCTGAACCGACTGAGCTAACATCCCGGGGAGGAGGCAAAGGTAATAATTATAAGATTATTATTACAGTGACCAGCGACTGGGGAATTGTGAACACTGACGGATAACCGATCACTGGTCATTATTCACAAACTTAACCTTGCTCTCTTCCTCCAGCGGCTCTATCTTTTCAAAATTCTTCCAGTGAAAATTAACGCGACGGCCGCGTTTATCCCAGGAGTAAACATTGTCAAACATTTTCCCGAACCTGATCTTTGCTGAATCGTAATATACGGCATGGGCCACCTGTTCTCCGGTATTGATGTCATTGCCTATAAAAGCATATTTGATATGCAGCAGTATCTTCCCCTTCAATGCATCGATCAGCGCCCCGCGAATCTTAAGCGCAGCCGGATCATCGAGGTTAATATCATAGTATAGGATCCTTTCAAGATCAGCCATTTCTTCTTCGTACTGAAAGATCCTTACCCTTGAGTTTTCCTGCACAATCCATGCTTCAAATTTGCCTTTCATGTCGATAATCTCTCTGCCTTTATTTCCAAGCCGTATCGAAAGGAACCATTTGTCCTTGCGCCTGCGGATATATACATTGCGGGTTGTGAAAATATCATCCCTCCTCCTGATCACAAAATACACAAGGAACCCTGAGAAAATCGAAGTGAAAAACAAGGATGAAAACGCTTCGCTCATCAGGATATACCGGCCCTGGGAGGTCAGAGGATAAATATCGCCGTAGCCAATGGTATGAAAAGAAACAATGCTGAAATAAATGGCTTTTTGAAAATCGATCGGCTCGTAAACCCTCTGGATCGGGCGGTAAAATCCTATGCTCCCGGTTTCATAATACAAAATGGCAAACATGAAAATCAGTACAGTATATACCCCGATGGTGATAAGAAGAAATTTGACAATTTCTTGTGTTTTTGCAGTGAATTGCATTCTTGAAGGATAAGAGGACCAAATATAAAGAATAAATGGTGAAAATTATAGTGGCGAAACATTTTGCAAAAGTCCTCCGAGGTGAAGCGCAGGGAGCAATTCACTTAAACCCTTTTCGTTTTTCGCTTTTCACCTTTCACCTTTTTTTCGTACCTTTGCACCCCAATTTAAAAACATGGCATTAAACAAACTCAGGAATATCGGGATTGCCGCTCATATCGATGCAGGCAAGACCACCGTAACAGAACGTATTCTTTTTTTTACAGGTACAACCCGTAAAATGGGCGAGGTACATGATGGTCAGGCCACGATGGACTTTATGAAGCAGGAACAGGAACGAGGCATCACAATTGCATCTGCTGCTATTTCCTGCACATGGAACGGTTTCGCCATCAACCTCATCGATACCCCGGGGCACGTTGACTTTACCATTGAAGTAGAACGCTCACTCCGCGTTATCGACGGGATGATAGCGGTTTTTTGCGCCGTTGGCGGCGTTGAGCCCCAGAGTGAGACAGTGTGGAACCAGGCCGACCGCTACCGTGTACCCCGTATTGCTTTCATCAACAAAATGGACAGGGTAGGAGCCGATTTCCCGGCAGTGGTAGAACAGATGAACAAATACCTTGATGCCAATGCATTCCCCTTCCAGGTTCAGATGGGAGAAGAAGAAAATTTTGACGGGATAATCGACGTAATAGAGCGGAAAGCATTCAGGTTTAAGGAATTTGAGAGGATAGAAATTCCCATCCCTGAAGAATACAAGGCAAAGGTCGAACAGGCCAGGGCTAAAATTGTTGAGAAGGTTGCCGAATTCAATGAAGAGATTATGCAGATGTTCTTTGATGAAAAAGACGTACCTGCCGAACTGTTGAAACGCGTTGCCCGCGAAGCCACATTGAAATTGCTTATCACGCCCGTTTTCTGCGGAGCCGCATATAAGAATAAGGGAGTTCAGCTGATCCTCGACGCAGTCACCGATTACCTCCCTTCTCCTATTGATAAAGGCGCTGTAACCGGTACCGACCTGGACGATCCTGAAAAACTCCATACATGCCATCCTTCTCCGAAAGAATCTTTTTCGGCTCTCGCATTCAAACTGATCCATGATCCTTACGTTGGACAACAGACCTTTACACGGATTTTCTCCGGCACTCTGAGAAGCGGGATGCAGGTCTTCAATGCGACGAAGAAAAAACACGAGCGCATTGGCCGCATCATGAAGATCCATGCGAAGGAAAGGGAGGAAGTTGCCGAAGCCGGGCCTGGTGATATCGTTGCGCTGATTGGCCTCAAGCTTACGAAGACCGGCGACACCCTGTGCAGCGAAGATCATCGTTTACTGCTCGAAAATATTCACGTTCCTCCTTCAGTGATCGAATTAAAGATAACCCCTGAAAAACGTGCCGACCAGTCAAAACTTGGAGAAGCCCTTCATAAGCTTACGATCGAAGACCCTTCATTCAATGTACGATATGATGAAGAAACCGAAGAAACCGTGATCGCCGGAATGGGCGAACTTCACCTCGAGATCATTGTTGACAGGCTCAAGCATGAATTTAAAGTCGATGCAATCGTCGGGGAACCTTCCGTCGCTTTCCGCGAAACACTTACACTGGAAGTCGAATCCAACTACAGGCATGTGAAACAGACCGGAGGCAAGGGGCAGTTTGCTCATACCGTGATGCGCCTCGAACCAAACCCCGGCAAAGGGTTTGAGTTTATAGAACACATCAAGGGAGGCGCCATTCCTGCGGAATTTATAACATCAGTAAGAAAAGGACTCGAGAAAAGCCTGGATAAGGGTATCCTGGCCGGCTATCCCGTTGTGGATGTGCGTGTAACCCTTATAGATGGAAGCTTCCACGCGGTCGACTCCTCCGACATGGCTTTCCAGACCTGCGCAGCCATTGGCTTTAAACAGGGTTTCATGAAAGCCAATCCTATCCTCCTCGAGCCTATCATGAAGGTCGAAGTAAATACGCCCGATGAATATATCGGCGATATCGTAGGCAACCTGAACCGCCGCCGCGGAAAGATTGAGGGAATGCGCCGTCATCGCAAAGGGTCCCAGAAGATCAATGTATATGTTCCCCTGATGGAAATGTTCGGCTATTCAACCCAGCTCCGCAACGTCTCATCCGGCCGCGCTAATTACGCGATGGAGTTCTACCAGTACCAGGCCCTGCCTAAAGCCCTGCAGGAAGAAATACTAAAGAAGATCGCAGCAGAGAAAAAATAGCGAAGCATATTACCCCGCTGCTTTTGCTCGCATCTTTGCAACGCCGCTGCGGTTCGCGGGATACTCATTTCGTCGGCCGATTCAGCATTTTACTCTTATTGCTTCGCAATCCGCTCACCTGAGGCGGCTTTTGCAAAATGCTTCGCATACAGCGACCTAACCAATTATGACTTTCGTGAGTAATAATTCACCCCGCAGTCCGTTCATACAAAAAGAAAAATATTATTATGCATTACAATACAATAGGAAATACAGGAGTTCTCGTCTCCGAACTCTGTCTGGGTACCATGACCTTTGGAGGTAAGGGATTCTGGACTTCCATTGGCAAATTACCCCAGGAAGAAGCCACGAATCTCGTAAAGATTGCCGTCGAAAACGGGATCAATTTCATTGATACGGCCAATGTCTATTCAGAAGGCCTGTCGGAGATAATCCTTGGCAAAGCCCTGAAAGACCTGGGCGTCAACCGCCAGGATATATTCATTGCCACGAAGGTAAGAGGGCAGATGGGCCAAGGCGTTAACCAGGTCGGATTATCCAGGTTACATATACAATACAGCGTTAACGACAGCCTCCGGAGGCTGGGACTTGACCATATTGACCTGCTGTATATCCACGGCCTTGACCCTGTGACTTCGCTGGAAGAGACCATGCGCGGGCTTGAAGAGGTAGTTCAGTCGGGCAAGGTGCGTTACCTGGGCATAAGCAATCATCCCGCATGGATGGTGATTAAAGCAAATGCTGTTGCTGCATCGATGGGATGGAATAAATTCGTCGCACTGCAAAATTATTATACCATTGCCGGCCGCGATATAGAGCGGGAGATCGTCCCTATGGCCTTATCCGAAAACTTAAGCATCATGCCCTGGAGCCCGCTCGCAGGCGGATTTTTGTCCGGCAAATTCAGCAGAAAAACCCTGAAAGCCGGCAACAGCCGCAGGGATGAATTCGATTTTCCACCCGTCAATAAGGGAAAAGCCTACGATATAATCGATGTGATGCAGGAGATCTCCTCTGCGCATAATGTAAGCGTTGCCCGCGTCGCCCTCGCCTGGCTGCTCCGCAAAAAAGGAGTTACCAGTATCATCATCGGCGCAAAGAAAGAAGAACAGCTTCGTGAAAATATCGCTTCAACTTCATTATTATTGACTGCGGATGAGATGTCCCGTCTCGACAGCATTTCTGAACTGAGCAAGGAGTATCCCGGCTGGATGGTTGAACGCCAGGCTGACGGACGTTTGCCGAAATAATCAGCGAAAGTATTCTGTACGAAGTATCTATCGCAGTAAGGGTGTCGCGCTTTGGTCGCAGATTCACACCGCCGCTATGGTTCGCGGGTCCCTCATTTCGTCGCCTTATTCAGCATTTTCCTCATATTGCTTCGCAATCCGCTCACCTGATGCGGCTTGTGTGAATTGCTCCCTGCGCTCTGCCTAAGGTTGCTTGTGTAAAATGCTTCGCACAGCATACTTTCGCTACCTCGCAACCTCGCTACCTCAACTTTCGCTTCTCGCCTTTCGCTTTTCGCTACTTTTTGAGAGAATACACCCCCACCCCGAACAGGTACACCATACACGCGATCAGCACATAAATGCCGGCGGCAACCGAGCTGATGTCACTGACCCAGCCCATGATGAGAGGGATGACAGCTCCGCCGCAAATGGCGCTCATCATAAGACCGGAAATTTCGTTGGTACGGTCTGGATATTTTTCAACTGCTATAGAGAATACCAGAGGCCAGATATTGGCGACGAACATCCCGATCAGGAATACCAGCACCCAGGCTGCAGCAGCCGAAGGAATGGCGAGTATGGCGATAAGGGCCAGGATGCCGAAGAACGATGTCCCCATCAGAAATTTCCGTGAAGACAGCTTTGTAAGCATTAATGCGCCTGCGAAGGTTCCAAGCATACGCCCGAAGAAATACACACTACGGCCCGATTCGGCTGCAGTTTGCCCAATGCCGAAATGCTTGATGAGGAATTGCCCGGAGTTCGAATTGAAACCCACGTCAACACCTACTACTACGAAGATAGCAAGCACCATAAGAAAGATAAAACCGTTGCCAAGCAGGCTGAATGCAGAACCAAAGGTGACATTCACAGATTCCAGTTTGCGTTCATCCACTTTCGTCATCCCTAACCAGATCGCAGTAAGTATGGAAACTATACCAAAAACAAGGAAAAGCAGTTTCCAGTCACCGAATTTCAGGGCAAAGTACCCTGCCAGGGGTGCGCCTATCATCGAGCCAATGGCTTTAATGAACTGAGAGAAACTAAGGAAACTTGAAGCCCTGTTTGAAGGAACCACATCAACAATCAATGGATTTGCCGAAACCTGGACTATCGTGTTGCCTATTCCTAAAAGAGCAAAACCGAAAAGCACCATAGAAAAAGAATAGATAAAGTAAGGCACCAGCAATCCCACGGCTGTCACAAGTATCCCGATGTTCAGCATCATGCGTTTTCCAATCCTTGCCTGCATAATACCTACTGGAACCGACAGCAGCAGGAACCAGAGAAAGGCCGCAGAAGGGATAAGCTGACCCAGTGTTGCGCTGAGGCTCATGTCTTTGCTCACCCGGTCAACGCCAATACCTACCAGGTCGACAAAGCTCATGACTACAAAAGCCATAAGCACGGGCAGCAGTTTCGGGATATTCAGTTTTTTGGTTTCCATGGGGTTATTTGTGAGGATGATCAACTGCCCGCAAATATATAAAACTCCGGGATAGAAATAAAAAAGCCGTCATCCCTGAGGAAGACGGCTGAAAATCACAAAAAACAGACCTTATATAAGGCGGAAAGATAATTTGATCCTGTAATACTGGTTCAGGGGGCTTCCGAGTTTTGTAAACTTAATCTCGGAAAATTTTTCCGTAATATAGGCCGAAAGGGCTGCATTATCCGAAATGATGCGTTTGACAAGCAGCTTGCCATCGTCAGTTACAGTGAAAAGGATATCAGCGCAGCAAAGATTGTCCTGTACCTTGATGTATCCGGGATGTTTAACCTGTTCCTTGATAGCTTCCCTGATGGTAGCAGCAGTATCTTTAAGGGTTTTCCCGGCATAGGACTGCCCGGCCAGGATGAGAAGAGCGATCAGAATAAAAACGAATTTTGAAAATGTTTGCGGTTTCATGATTAGGTCCTCCTTAGTTGATTTACGTATTATAAGTCGCTGGTTTTACTGTATTGTTACAATTTGTATCAAAGTTTAACAATTGATTAACACTTCGTTAGGTCATGAAACAAAGGTATCTTGAACCGGGACTTTTTCAAAATCATATCGGTGTGATTGTAATAAAGAATTGCATAACTGAGAGGATTGTCGCTGACCCGGATGCAATGCCGGAACAGCCCGGAAATTTATCGCTGAAATGGCATAATTGATGTGTGTAATATTGCAGGTCTTTAAATAAACGGGGAAGGGATTAAAAGAATTTTATTACTTTGTAAGCCTGTTCAAAACCTGAAATTAATTCTGAATTTATGAAATACCCGTCCTGACTGCGTTCAAGCAAACCGGGAATGACAAAATGGATATCCATCTGACCATTATAAAACAAATTGCTGACCTATGAAAAAAGCACTCTTTATTCTTCTGATCACGACATTGGCCCTGGCCGGAACTGCAATCATTTCCTGCAAGAAAAAGGCCAAAGATCCCTCTTACCCCCAGCTGGTCGGGGCGTGGAAAGGACAAACCAGTCAAAACATTCCCATTGAGGTCGACATTGCAAATAATGACGGGGATCTCTATGTTACCTATGTAAACCTGAAGTATTCAGCAGGGCCCGGGGATACATCCTCAATTACAAAATACAGCAGCAGCGGACTGTACCAGATGTCGGGAACTACATTTTATATTTTCCTCGATGGCAACGCCCCGCATCAGTCCACAATCGCAGGGGTGTACCATCTCGACACCCTCAAATTAGTCGGCAATTTTGTTGGTTATTCAGGTAATCCTCCTGTCGCAACAAGCGGGACTTACACTGCAATCAAAAGCAAATAAAAATCCCCCCCCCTATAAAAAGCGAGAAGCGAAAAGCGAAATTTCGCTTTTCACCTTTCGCCTTTCGCTTTTCGCTTCTCGCCTTTCGCTTTTCGCTTCTCGCCTTTCGCTTCTCACCTTTCGCTTTTCGCCTTTCACCTTTCGCTTTTCACCTTTCGCTTTTCGCCTTTCGCTTCTCGCCTTTCACCTTTCACCTTTCGCTTTTCGCTTTTCGCCTTTCACCTTTCGCCTTTCGCTTCTCGCCTTTCACTTTTCGCTTCTCGCCTTTCGCTTACTTCCCCGGCCCAACCGCCGTATATTGTTCAATGACCCGGATCAGGCTGCGCTGGCAAACCTTGCAATAATGGATATGCCGGGTGAACATGATGCAATCCAGCTGGGAACGGTACAGCCCTTTCTGGGTATAATCGGCGCCCTCGAAAGCGCCTACGGCATCCCTGTACTTTTCTTTTGAAAAATATTCATCCTCCTGTTTGTACTGTTTCAGGAACAAGGCTTCCATAACCTCTTCGGGGACTTTGGCTGCACGCAGGCTGTCGCGTCGTTTCTGCACGGCATAACCGTATTTATCAAAGAGATCCTTGTTCCAGGGAGTGGGAATAGCGGTACCGGCTGTCAGGAGGTCTTTCCATTTAAGATTGTTTTTATCAAGCAGGGCTGTAACATTGGGTTCCCAGGGCTCGAGTTTGATGTCCTGGGCTTCATAAGAGACCGAGGATGTGTAGTATTCATCAGCCAGCCCACCCATATGATGGCCGAACTCATGCACTATCATATAATCGGCGAATTTGTTATCGGCCGAAACCGTGGCATACAGGTTATATATACCGCCTCCGCCATAGGTCCGCTCATTCACGAGGATGATCATGAAATCATAGGGTGCCTGGGAAGCGGCATTTCTCACGGTTTTATTGTCAAAAGTCAGTGCGTAACGCTCCGAATCAAAGATCCCGTACTGAACGCTAAGGGCGCTGCGTTTATAAACCCCGGGATGAGGTTTGCAGACCCCGGAAACTTCCGAGGGTGTTTCAATGGCGCGTATGTTGATGTCTTTCGTCCTCGACCTGAAAGGCTCCTGGGCCATCAGCACAGCCGAAAGCCGCTTCACATCATTCCTGAATTTTGGCATCTCGGCTTTTGTGTACCCGTCGCCCAGGATCACGAGATCGACTTTTACAGAAGCAGGTCCATTCTCCTGTATGATGTCCATCGTATTGGAATGAACGAGGTCGGCCGGGTTCACCTCCCTTGAAGCGGGATCCACATCGATAGACCATATGGTTTTAAATTTATTGGTCTGCGGATCGCGTTTCCCCAGGATCACCGTCACCGGTTTTTTGGGCCATGGAAACCGCATCGATTCATTATAGGAACCCCAGGTTTTATCAGCCTCCGGAGTGCTCTGCCATTCGCCAAAAATGCTCGCAAATCCACGTGAAAATAACAGGGTTTTGCTATCCTTGTCGATCACCTTAAAAAAATATGGACCAAGTTCGAGTTTATCGATCAGCACAAACCGGTTTCCCGGCCAAATACCGTCTGAAACAATGCGGTCCACAGCAAAATGTTCTTCCTTCGATGTTCCGCTGTGGTTGAAATCGAGCCTGATGGTCTTATCGGCAAAGTACTTCTCAAAGCCGACATTCCCGTTATCAATGATTTTTATTTCAGAATTTGTTGAGTCGGCGGCTGCAGCAGCTGCCTGCTCCTTGACCGGCTGCCTGCATGAAACGATGGTCCCCGCCAGGGCCAAAAGAAAGAAAAGCTTTTGCATATAAATGAAGATTGGGTTCGGGAGGATAAAGATATAAATTCCCCCGGAAAGTAAGCACCTTTGAACAGGGCCGGATTAATACCGAAGCCTTTAATCTTATTCAGCGTCTCCCTGATAACCTGCATCAGGCATTCTGTTGAGCACTTAGTCTTATTTCAGCATCTCCCTGATAACCTGCATCAGGCATTCGGTTGAGCCCTTGGGCTTATTTCAACGTCTCCCTGATAACCTGCATCAGGTGTTCGGTTGAAGGACGGTCTTCGGTCATCTGGCTGATATATTTCCATCGAAGGATCCCGTTCTTATCGATAAGGTAGATGGCTGCCACGTTCTGTTCCGAGCTTGCCCCGTCCCAGAATGCGGTGAACAGTTTCAGCTGCTTCGAGAGCGTGCGCTGCTCATCGCATAGCACCGGGAAAGTATTCGGTACACCTCCCGAAAGGTCAAACGAATGCGGGAAATGGGCTTTCGTCCAGTCGGCAAATTCTTTTTGCATTCCGGAAGTCCCGGCAGGTGGATTTTTTATGCCTTCAAGGGTCTTCATCGTTTCGGGGAATTTGGCCAGCCATTCGGTGATCCTTTCGTCATTGTAAGGCATCACGAAAACGATCTCGAGGTTGTATTTTTTCATGATCTGCTCTTTCTTCTCAAGTTCCGCGAGGTCGAGGTATTGGTAGGGGCAGAAGGCGCACCACGAATTGCCCACCCATCCCCTGGGGAACATCAGAAGGATATTTTTGCCTTTATGCTCATTCAAAGTGTATTTCCCTCCCCCGTGTACCGGCAGGCTGAAACCGGGCATAGGCTCGCCTGAGGTTGCCGCCAGCATCTGGCTCAGGCCGATGTCTTTCCTGGGGACGAGAAGGCTGTTGAACACCCTCCAGCCTCCGCTGTCCTTGTAAAGTTGAAGGTATTCATTGCTCCTCACCGTTGTAAGTTTCACGATGGCAAGACCGTCCATGGCGTCAAGGATCTCGGTGGAATTGTCCTTCTGGGTTTCGTCCAGTTTTCCCGATCCCGCCCAGGCATTTTTCTCAAGCCCGTCGAGGCGGATCCTTTGAACAGCAATCGCTCCGTCTTTTCCTATCGGCACCAGGTTTACCCTGTTGAAGTCGGCAGCTACAAACTCATTCAGCCTTTCCACATCCCCATTCTGGGTCCCCTGTATGTATCCGTTCACAGCCGACTCAATGCCTTTCTTTTCGTTTCCGAGGTTGAAATTGTTGAGCCAGGCTGCATTCTTCGGGGAATTCCACAGGACATTAATGATCTTCCATTCACGGCCTATCTTTGCCAACTCCAGGTAATCGTTGAATTCGGCCGACCTGACCTTTACAACGGCAATTTCAGGAGTCACCTGGAGGATTTGAGTACTGATGTGACGTGCTGTATCGGTTTTGTAACCCGTTTTTGCAGCGCTCATTTCGACCAGCATGCTGTAAGTGGAATAGGTTAGTGACACCTGCCCGGTTTTTGCAATATAGCGGGGAAAGGCTTTGTTAAGATCAAAATGTATGGCCTTTTTCATTCTTTCGGCGTCGCCGGAATAGAATCCGTCGGCATAATCGAGCGCAGCGGTTTTTATGGAATCCTCGGCGGGAGAGGGTATGAGGATCCCGGTTGAAACCATTGGGACCTGCTGCGAAAACGCAAATCCTGAAGCCATGGCCATCAGGATGAAAATCAATGTCTTTTTCATGGATATGGGATTTTGGGGCAAGATAACATCCGCAGTCAGCCAAATAAAATAAAATCGTTATAACAACCGGAATTGACGGTGAACGGGATAAAATAAGTTTTAATCTCTCTTGGTAAATTCCTCGCAGCTCGCTGCAGAACCTGGGGCCGGGGCTTGCCCCGGGGTTCATGCCTTTGATTCTTTCGAGCCCAATTCCGAACCGCCTCATTCCCGGAGGCCTGCGGCCAATTCCGTTTTGTTTGATGAAAAGACAAAGTGATCTTCAATAGTCGGAACCGAAGGAAAAAAACTCCCTGCTTTATAATGTGATTATAAAACTGGTGGATTCTGCGGATGACTCCATATGGATATACCCCTTGTGCAGCCTGAGGATCTGGCGTGAAAGGCTTAACCCGATCCCGGAACCATTGTCCTTCGTGGTAAAGAACGGGATGAAGATCTTCTCCTGTACATCTTCAGGAATGCCTGGTCCGTTATTGCTGATACGGATGACCGGCCGGTTCTGGCGGGAGAAATCGACCGACACCCAGATCTTCCTGTTTTCCTGAATATCTTCAAGGGCCTCGATGGCATTGTTCAGGATGTTAATAACAACCTGCGTCAGTAATTTTTTATCACCGGTAAATTGGGTGATCCTTGTCTCAATTTTCAACTCATGCTCAATGCCAAGTTTTTCCATTCTTTCCTTCGAAAGTAACCAGATCTGATCAAACCATTCTTGTACCGTGAATGATTCAAATTCAGGCTTTGGTATCCTCGTAAGTTTGCGGTAACTGTCGACAAAATTGACCAGTCCTTTGCCCCGTTCTTCAATCGTATCGAGGCCCTGGATCACGTTCTCAATGGTTTCTTCATCAACGGCTGCAGGATTCACCGGGTTCCCCTCCTCGAGAAAGAATTTCCTGAGCGTTCCGGTAAGGGAAACAATAGGCGCTATACTGTTCATGATCTCATGGGTGAGCACCCTGATCAGTTTCTGCCATGAATCAAGCTCTTTCTCATCGAGTTCATTGCGGATATCCTGCAGGGAGATAAGTTTCGACACTTTCCCGCAGTAATGGATCTCTCTCGAACGGATTAACAGGTTGATCTGGGAATCCTTGTTGAACTGTTTATATGATGAAGCTTCCCCGGGTTTGATTGCCGAAAGCAGTCCGAAGAGCTCGGGATTCCTCATCGGTATCAGGTGAAGCGGAGTGAAAGACGGGATCCCTGCATAATTAAAAGCCTTGTCGTTCATGATCTCCACTTCATTGTCCTGGTTGATTGCCATCAGCCCGGTAGCTGCATGCTGAATAAATGTTCTGAAATATTTTTCGAGATACTCATTCTGCAATTTAATCTGGTTGATCTGCTCGTTCAGTTCCGTGAGGCTTGTATATAGATGGCGCAGGGACTTCTGACGGATCTGGGTGGGAAATTTCAGAGAGGAGTCCTCGTTTCGTATGGCCTCAAAAAAGAAAGCGATCTGACGGTTCGACTGGTTGAAGATGTGAATGATCGAATATGCTGAAACCGGGACAGGCACAAGGAACAACAGGTACAAGGGGTCCATATGATAAGCTGTAAGAAAACCGGCAAGGAATACAGTGATCAGGATAACCGAAATATGTACCAGGGTCGTAAGCGTGATATGTTTATAGCCCATATTTTTTCATTTTTTTGTACAAAGTAGTACGTGAAATACCCAGGTTTTTTGCGACAATGCTTAAACTTTGGCTGTTGTTTTTCAGCTCGTTTATGACCATCCTTTTTTCCATTTCCTCAAGTGTCATCGATTCTTTCAATTGGGTTGGCTGCATCAGGTTGAGGTTGAGGTCGCCGGAAACAATTTCCCTGCTTTCACACAGAATTACCGCTTTTTCGATGGTATGCTGAAGCTCCCTCACATTCCCCGGCCACTCATATTTTCTGAGCCGTTCAATCGCTTTGGGATGTAGCCTTACACAGGGTTTTTTATATTTTGCTGCATACTTGCCGACAAAAAAATTCGCAAGTATTTCGATGTCCTCAATACGGTTGCGTAATCGCGGAAGCTCAATCTGAATGGTATTTATTCTGTATAGAAGATCCTGCCTGAATGTTTTATCCTGTACCATCTGCATGAGGTTCTTGTTCGTGGTACTGATCAGCCTTATATCTACAGGGAATTCCTTATTGGATCCAACCGGGATTACCACCCTGTTCTGCAACACATTTAAAAGTTTCGACTGAAGATGGAGAGGCAGGTTGCCGATCTCATCGAGCAGTAAAGTGCCTTTATTTGCCAGGGCAATTTTGCCGGTACGTTCTTCATAGGCATTAGTGAAGGATCCTTTGGCATGCCCGAACATTTCACTTTCAAAAAGACTTTCGGCGACTGACCCCAGGTCAACCGCAACAAGAAGTTCGTTGTACCGCTCCGACTGCCGGTGGATCTCTTTCGCAATAAGCTCTTTTCCGGTACCGTTCTCCCCGGATATCAAAATGTTGGCATCGGTGCGGGCAACTTTTTTTACCAGGTCGAGGATCTGCTTCATCGCCGGAGAAACACCGATGATCATCCGCTCGTCCCTGTTCATCTCAGTTTTGAGATCATGTTCGCGTTTTATCAGGCTTCCGACTTTGAGGTTCGATTTCCTAAGCTTTAATGCTGCTTTAAGCGTGGCCAGAAGTTTTTCGTTCTCCCAGGGCTTCAGAACAAAATCCGCAGCGCCTTCATGGGTGGCTTTTACGGCTGTTTCTATGTCGCCGTAAGCGGTGAACATCACTACCTCAACATCGGGCTTTAGTTTCTTGATTTCCCTAAGCCAGTACATCCCTTCATTCCCCGAACTTTCGCCTGCTTTGAAGTTCATATCGAGCAAAACTACATCAATATCCCTGTTCTCTATTTCATGAGGAAGGGTATTCGGGTTTGATAAGGTGACCACCTCAACAAAGTCAAATTTCAGGAATAAACGCAAGGCGTTGAGCACGCTTTTATTGTCATCCACGATCAGTAAGCGGCCTTCTTTAATTCGTTCCTCCATACTCAATGAGATTTATCGTAAAAAGAGGTAGCAAATGTACAGAAATTTAACATCAAACTGTTCAGTAAGTTTACAAAAAAACACACGGAACATTTTATAAATAGCTATAAATCAGTAATATAAAATTATTGGCACAAAATTTGCAATAATATGTATAAAAAATAAACAATACGACAATGATAAAAACAATAAATCTTACAAAGCGGTTTATAACCGATGAAATCGAAACCACCGCGCTGAACAATGTAAGCATGGAGGTAAAGAAAGGCGAATTCATTGCCATTATGGGCCCCTCGGGATGCGGGAAGTCGACCCTGCTGAACATCCTTGGAATGCTTGATAATCCAAGTGATGGCAGTTACATCTTCAATGATGTTGATGTTTCAAAATACAAGGAAGGGAAGCGCACCCAATACCGCAAAGGAAATATCCAGTTCGTGTTTCAGAGTTTTAACCTGATCGACGAACTCAATGTTTATGAAAATGTGGAACTCCCGCTTCTATACCTTAAAAAAACTGCTGCGGAGCGGAAACAAATGGTGATGGATATTCTTGACCGGATGAAGATCGGCCATCGCAAAAAACATTTTCCGCAGCAGCTGTCGGGTGGTCAACAGCAGCGTGTTGCAATTGCACGTGCAGTGGTTCCGGAGCCCCAACTGATCCTTGCCGATGAGCCTACCGGGAACCTCGACTCGAAAAACGGGATCGAGGTGATGAATCTGTTATCGGAACTGAATAAAATGGGGACCACCATCGTAATGGTGACCCATTCACAGAGGGATGCGGCATTTGCTCACCGGGTCGTCAATTTATTTGATGGTCAGATCGTAAGCGAAGAAGTAGCCCATAATCAGCAAGCTGTTTAAAATGAAATATATCACTGCCATACTGTTACTGTTTGAATTTGTTTTCTTGTGCCGGGAAGCATTATTTGCCCAGAAGTCGTGGACCCTCGACCAGTGCATAAACTATGCCTGGGAAAATAATTTCTCGGTCCACAACCAGGAGTTAGGTGTCAAAATAAAGAAAACCGATTACAGGCAGGCCAGGAATGATTTATTGCCCGACCTGGGTTTTTCGACTTCATACACACAGAACTATGGGCGCAGCATCGATCCGACCACCAATTCCTATATTGATGTACAGTTCTTCAACAATGGGTACGGGCTTTCTGCTTCGCTTGACCTGTTCAACGGGTTTATGAAGGTCAATACGATTAACATGCAGCGGCTGAATTATGAAGCCGAGAAGAATAAGCTTCAGCAGCTAAGGAACGAAGTTGCTTTTACGGTGATCAACAGTTATTTCAACGTTCTTCTTCAACAGGGTCTTTCGTCAATTGCCCTCGAAAATTTCAAGCTTTCACGCACCCAGCTCGATTTTACCACTGAATTTGTAAGGCTTGGGCGTAAACCGGGTACTGATATGCTTGAAACAGAAGCCAACTTAGCCTCTGACAGTTTTCTGCTCGTTCAGTCATACAACCTGCTTGAACAGGCTAGCCTCGGGCTGAAATACCAGATGAATTACCCGGTGGCCGACAGCCTGGTCATCGATACTGTTGTGATGTCTATTTTCGCCGGTTCCATCGACACACTTTCGATGGATGAGCTTTACAGGGTTGCAGCCGCCGCCCTGCCCGACCTGGTATATGCAAAGAATAACCTGCTGGCTGCGAAAAAAGCAGTCCAGGTGAGCCAGGGCTCCTTTTCTCCCCGGCTTGGATTTTATGCCGGATGGAATTCGCAGTATATGCAAACCAGCCGCGACTCATTGAACAGGATAATTCCGTTCACCGACCAGATGACTAATAACTCAAGCGAATACCTGAGCCTTGGTCTCCAGATCCCACTGTTTTCAAAATTCTCAAAATACACATCATTGAGCAAATCCAAACTGAGATACCAGCAAGCCAGGATCCAGTATGATGATATCTCATACAAGCTCATGATGGGAGTCGAAAAATCGCTGACCGAATGGAGAGCTTCAAGGGCCGAATATGAATCTTCGCTCAGCCAGCTTGCAAAGAACCTGAAAGCGTATCAGGCCGCAGAAAAAAAACTGGACAAAGGGCTTATCAACATCATTGAGTTCGATATCCAGAAAAATAAATGGATCAGGGCAAAAGCCGAAGTTTTAAGAACCGGCCTGCAGGTTTTACTGAAAGAAAGGTATATCAGGTTCCTGATGACAGGATCGCTGCTATCAGGGAAATAACCACTAAGAACCACATTTGTAAATTGTACATTGTACATCGAAAAAATCAAAATATGGAGTCAGAAGATACAAGCGGGATGGACCGCAAAATCGAAGACAAGCGGTGGATCAAGAAAAAATACTGGAAATTCATCATAGGCGGAGGTTTGTTGCTTGCAGTCGTTCTCTTTTTCCTGTTCAGGGACTGGACCAGTACAATCAGGGTTGAGAAGGAGAGGATAACAATTGCACCGGTGATAAAAGGAGTATTTAACGATTATATCACGAATGACGGGACAGCAGCACCTATTTCAACGGTGTTCCTCGATGCATATGAAGGAGGAAAAGTTGAAAAGATCCTGCTCGAGGAAGGTAGCATGCTTAAACAAGGCGACGTGATCCTCACATTAAGCAACAATGATATTAACCTGAATATCCTCAACAGCGAGGCCCAGCTTGCCGAGAAATCGAACTTTTTAAGGGAGGTCAGGATACGCATGGAACAAGAGAAACATTCTCTCGAAAGGGAAGTTCTGAATGCCCGTTTTGACCTGATCGCGAAAAAAAGGACCTATGAACAGAATAAGGAATTATACAAAGATCAGCTGATTTCCAGGGATGAATTTTTACGATCGGATGAAGCATATCAGCTCGCTGATAAAACCCAGGAACTTGTCCTCCTGCGCCAGAAACAGGATTCTTCATTCAGAAGTCTTCAGATCGACCAGATCACAGAGAACCTCAAGAATATGCAGACCAATCTAAGTCTTGTGAAGCAACAGCAGGAGTATCTGAACGTGAAATCCCCCGTCGACGGTCAACTTGGCAGCCTGATGGTTGAACTTGGACAGTCGATCACACGCGGATTTCGTATTGGGCAGATCAACATCCTCACATCATATAAAATTGAGGCAGATGTTGATGAACATTATATCGACAGGATCAGGACAGGATTATCCTCCTTCATTGAACGGCCGAATGATACCCTCCAGTTAGAGATAAAAAAAGTATATCCTGAAGTACGTAACGGGAGGTTTAAAATCGACCTGGTATTTACCGGGAAACTGCCTGAAAATATCAGGATAGGCCAGTCGTATTTTATAAAAATAAAACTTGGACAGGCAGTAGAAGCTATTCAGATTCCCCAGGGCGGTTTTTACCAGACTACAGGCGGACAATGGATTTTCGTAGTCGATAAAAGTGGTCAGTTTGCTGTTAAAAGGAACATTAAAATTGGAAGAAAAAATCCCCAGTATTATGAAATTCTCGACGGGCTGGTTCCGGGTGAAGAGGTCATTGTTTCGGATTATACGATTTTCGGGAACAACGACAAGGTTGAGTTAAAATAATTTCAGGATCATGTTAAGAAACATATTCAAAATAATTTACCGGAACATCTCAAGGCAGAAGGGTTTCACCTTCATTAATGTGGCCGGACTCGCAGTCGGACTTGCGGCCGCTTTGCTGATCCTGATGTGGGTGATGGATGAGCTGAGTTATGAAAAATTTAATGAACATGCACGCAACATCTATATGGTTCACCAGGACCAGTTCTATACCGGAGATCGTTATCGTGTTGCTGTGACACCCTATCCCTGTGCACCGGTCTGGAAGGAACGGATTCCGGAGATCAGGGAAACAACGCGATTGGTCATGCTTCCGAAGCTGTTATTTCGTGTGGATGACAAAGTGTTCTTTGAAACCCGGATCAAGGCAGCCGACCCGGGAATCTTAAAGGTTTTTACATTTCCGCTATTGATGGGCGATGCACAAACCGCTCTTCGTGATCCGCATTCAATCATTCTGACGGAGAAGCTGTCAAAGAAATATTTTGGTGACAAAAATCCAGTTGGAAAGACCATCAGTCTTGAAAACAGGAATACGTTTACGGTCAGTGCTGTGATGAAAGACATCCCGAAAAACTCGGTCTATTCTACCGCCGATGCATCCTGGTTTAGTATTGATGCGATTATTCCATATTCATTCCTGAAGGAGATTGGCATGTCGGATGACTCATGGGGCAATAACAGTATTTTTACTTATATATTACTTGAAAATGGGGCCGACATAAAATCCGTAAACAAAAAACTGACCGGCATTGTTGTTGAACATAGCCCTCAGACAAATGCAAAGTTTTTCGTCTCCCCATTACTGGATTTTCGCCTTCATACACAATTCGGATTCCAGGTTGGCAAAGGGGCTATCGTTAACATATACATATTTGTTTCCATTGCCATATTTATTCTGCTTATTGCCTGCATTAATTTTATAAATCTTGCTACGGCTAAAGCATCCTTAAGGGGGAAAGAGATAGGCATTAAAAAGGTTTCAGGGGCCAACCAGCTTAGCATGATTATCCAGTTCATGGTTGAATCCCTCGTGATCGTGATGATTTCTTTATTTTTTGCACTGGTACTGGTCTCACTGTCCCTGGGTGTTTTCAATTCGATATCAGGTAAAAGTTTTACGATAACGGATATTTTCCAGCTAAAATTCATGACCGGATTCATCATCACAGGCCTGGTAACCGGGATCCTGGCCGGGATCTATCCCGCATTTTATTTATCCTCTCTTAAACCGGTCCTGGTGCTTAAAGGAGAAACGATATCTGGAAAGCGAAACAGCCTGTTAAGGCGAATCCTGGTAATAGTTCAGTTCTCTCTTTCGATATTTATTGCACTTGGTGCTATTTTCATGTTCCTGCAATTAAAATTCATGCAGGAAAAAGAGCTGGGTTTTGATAAAGAAAACGTCATATGCATCAACATGCCCGACAACATGAAGACCAAATACTATTCACTGAAGAAAGAGTTGCTTCGGGAGTCTCCGGTACTTGGGGTTACAGCTTCATCACATAATCCTACGATGATCGGCAGTAATGGCAGTGGTGCATCATGGAAAGGGAAGGATCCGAAAAAGGAAGTACTGATCGGGCAGAACATCATCGATTACGATTACTTAAGTACAATGAAGATCAAACTCGTGGCAGGACGGGATTTTTCGCGCGATTATCCGGGTGACATGGGTGATACTTTAGGTAATTTCCTGGTAAATGAAGAAGTCGTAAAACTGATGGGGGGCGGCGATGCGATTGGAAAAAGTTTCAGGTTTATGGGCCAGAAGGGAATTATTGTCGGGGTGATGAAAGATTTTCATTTCAGTGGAGCCCAGGAACCGATTGAACCCATGGCTTTTGCTGTAAGCGAAAGCAAAGCCTTCTCCCATATCCTGATAAGGCTGGCGCCGGGCAATCTCCCCGCCACCCTGAAGATCGTGGAGAAAATTTGGAAAAAGGTTGTTCCTGATTATCCGCTCGAGTACAGTTTTCTTGATAAAGATTATGAGAATCTATACCGGACAGAGATGCGGATGAGCCTTTTACTTAAGTATTTCACCTTTGTGGCAATTATCATCGCCTGCCTTGGGCTCTATGGATTAAGTGCATATGCAGCTGGCAGGCGTACCCGCGAGATTGGTGTGCGTAAAGTGATGGGAGCAGGAGTGGTCTCCGTGATTTTCTCTTTGTCAAAGGAATTTATCCTGCTTGTGATCATTTCGATTGCACTGGCATTTCCGCTTGGCTGGTTTGCGGTAAATAAAATGCTGAGTGAATTTGCATACCGGATAGAGATAAACTGGCTGGTGTTTGGTGAGATCGGACTGGGTGCATTGATCGTAGCCCTGGCCACTGTGAGTTTCCAGGCATACAGGGCTGCTGCAGTTAACCCGGCGGTTGCTTTGAAAACTGAATAACTAAAGCAAAATGATAAACAGCTATATTAAAGCAGCAATAAGAAATTACTCCCGCAACAGGGGGTTCACTCTGATCAATATTGCAGGGCTGTCTGTTGGTATGGCATCTGCTTTGATCCTTATTCTGTATGTTGTAAACGAGCTTGGTTTCGATCGCTTTCATGAAAAAGCAGACCGTATTTACAGGGTTGAGGAGCAGCATGGCCCCGATCCGGCAAACCGGGGATTTTTTACCTCTCCTCCCCTTGCTCCGGCTTTGAAATCGATGTTCCCGGAGGTCCGTGATGTTACAAGAATTATGCTTTGGAAAAGGAATGTTCTCGTAAGCTACAGGGATAAAAAGTTTATAGAAACTAATATTGCCCTGGCCGATTCTTCGCTGTTTGACGTTTTTACCATTCCTTTTCTCGAAGGAAACCCGAAAGATGCGTTAAGGAGGCCCAATACTGTCATCATCACCGATAAAATTGCGAAAAAATTCTTTCGGGACGAAGACCCTTTGGGGAAATCAATCATGATCAATTCAAAAACAAGTCATGAAATTACCGGGGTTGTCCGCGAATTACCACCGAATTCTCATTTTTTCTTCGATTTTCTTATTCCCGGGAATTACGAAGGCTTGAACTGGGGTGATGGTTGTTTGCAAACTTACCTCACACTGCCTGAAAATTACGATAAAAAGCAACTTGAACAAAAGTTTCCTGATTTTATCGTTAAATACATGAGCCCCTGGCTGGAAAAGGAATATGGGCTTCCTGTAGCCCGGATTTTTAAAGACAAAAACAACCAGATCAACTATTTCCTGGTTCCCCTTCGTAATGTCTACCTGCATCATAATATGGAAGGCCGTCCTGGTCTGGATGGCCTGATGATGAAATTCGGAAGTTTAAAAACCGTGATCCTTTTCTCGATCCTGGCTGTGTTTATCCTGCTTATTGCCTGCATCAATTTTATCAATTTATCAATTGGAAGGTCGGTTAAGCGAACAACGGAAATTTCACTTCGGAAGGCGATGGGGGCAAGAAAGATTTCGCTGATCAGGCAATTCCTTGTTGAATCGGTCATGATCAGTTTTGCCGCCCTCATGCTGGCTTTTATCATTATGAAAATGGCTATCCCGTTTTTCAACAATCATCTGAATACCTCTGTCAGCTTTTCCAACAGTTCTTTATTGTTTCCCATTTTTGTGATGATCACCTTCATGGTTGGGATCCTTTCAGGCTTGTACCCTGCTTTCTATCTGTCGTCAATCAATCCCGCCGGCATCCTGGGTAAAAAGTCAGGCCCCCCATTGTTAAGGACCCGCCTTAATCATCTCCTGCTTACGGTCCAGTTCATCATTTCCATCGGGTTGATTATTTCCACGACTACGATTTTTTTGCAACTGAATTTCGTGAACAAAATAAAGCTTGGATTCACAAAAGATCATATCATGTTGATTGAAAGAGCCGGCGCATTGGGCGAAAGACAACAGGCATTTTCTGAATCATTAAAAAGGAATCCGGATATACTTGAAACATCCTATTCAAATTCGGTTCCCGGGCGCCATTTTGAGCCAACCGGGTATAATCTCGAAGGAGCTCCAAGATCAGAGTCATATTTCCTGATGACAATGAATGCCGACCAGGAATTCATGAAAACTCTGGACCTGAAACTGGTCAGGGGAAGGTACTTTTCGAAAAAAGCGGCATCGGGAAACCTTGAAGCGGTAATTAATGAAAAAGCAGTCGAAAAATATCGGTGGAAGGAGCCTCTTGGGAAAAGGATAATTTATGAAACAAAGGAAAACGGGGAAAATGTTTATGCAGAAATCATCGGCGTGGTCAGGGACTTTAATTTTGAGCCATTATACGCGAATATCCAGCCAATGATGATCTGCAACCTGACTTATCCGGGAAACCTGCTTGTCGTAAAACTCAGGCCCGGGAATCTGAACAGCAGCATTGTGTATATCCAGGATCAATGGAACAGGATGACCAACGCCCAACCTTTTGAATACTGCTTTCTGGATGATGATTTCGGGAAATCCTATAGACCGGATCAGACAAGGGGGATCCTGTTTCTTCTTTTCTCCATTTTGGCAATATTTCTATCATGTATGGGAATGCTGGGTCTCGTAATCTCATCAACAGAGCAAAGAACAAAGGAAATTGGTATCCGGAAAGTCAATGGTGCTACAAGCATGATCCTTCTTACTCTTTTTTCAAAAAATTATTTACGATGGATTGGAATTGCATTCCTTGTGGCCTGTCCGCTTTCCTATTATGCCATGTACAGTTACCTTGAAAATTTTGCTTACAGGATAAGTCTTAACCTGTGGATTTTTGTTTTTGCCGGCCTGCTTACTTTACTTATTACGTTATTAACGATTACCTGGCAGAACTGGCTGATGGCTTCTAAAAATCCGGTGGAAATGCTTAGATACGAATAGTGATTATGCCATGACAAATATCATTATTACAACCCTCTTAAGGAATATAAGGAAGAACGCTGTTTTTTCATCGATCAATATTTGTGGCCTGACCCTGGGGATAGTCAGTTTTATCCTGATGATGCTGTTTGTTATCAGTGAACTCAGTTACGACAGGTTCAATGAAAACTCAAACCGGATCTACCGACTGTGCATAAAAGCAGCGATCGGGGAGACAAAGATCAACCAGTCCTATTCATCTTCCAGGATGTTCAGGGAAATGACGGCAAAATATCCCGAGATAGAAACAGGGGTAAAATTTTCAGGTTGGCAGGATGTCCTGGTCAGGGTGGGAGAAAAAACGATATCTGAACCGACAGTAATGTTCGTGGACTCAACCATATTTAAAGTTTTTACTTTGCCGTTGATTTCGGGTAATCCATCAACTGCGCTCAGTCGCCCAAATACTTTGGTGATCAGCGAATCAACTGCAAAAAAATATTTCGGTGAACAAAACCCGGTGGGTAAGATCATCGAGGTTGATACAGGTGGTTTCGGGCGGTTTGAAGTGACCGGAATATTTAAGGACATCCCGTCAAACGCTCATTTCCATTTCGGATTGATGGCTTCACTGGTTACATTCCCACAAGGGCTAAGGGAGCAGGAATGGTCTGCAAACAACTTCGTCACCTATTTTCTTCTTAAACCCGGAAGTTCTGCAAAAGACTTGGAAAATAAATTCAAAAAGTATACCATTGAAACGTATGGAGAAGAAAACTATAATAGGCAAACAGCAAAAGGAAACTACTGGGAATTCTATCTGCAACCGTTGACTTCCATCCACCTGCATTCCGACATCAACGGGGAATTTGAACCAAACGGGAACATCAGATATGTCAGCATTTTCATTGTCATCGCCTTCTTCGTCCTGATCATAGCCTGCATTAATTTCATGAACCTTTCCACCGCAAAATCGATGCTCAGGGCCAGGGAAGTAGGGATTAAAAAAACAGCAGGATCGACAAGGGGTAAACTGGTTGAACAATTCCTTTCGGAATCGGTGATCATCACGTTCATTTCTCTTGTCCTGGCCGTCATCATCGTGCACCTTGTGCTCCCTGTATATAATGCATGGCTTCAAAGAGAATTGTCGTTCAACCTGATATCTTCCTTCTGGAACATACCCGGCCTTATTGCATTTGGCCTGGTTGTTGGAATAGCAGCAGGTATTTACCCGGCAGTTGTACTTTCATCCTTCAACCCGGTTAAAGTTCTGAAAGCCCAGGCCCTTTCGGAAACCAAAGGAATTGGATTGAGAAGCATCCTTGTCATCGTCCAGTTTTCGGCATCTATCTTCCTGATCATAGGAACCCTGGTAATTAGCAGGCAGATGGATTTCATCATGAATAAAGATGTTGGTTTCATCAGGGAAAATATAATCATCCTGCGCACCCCTCCTTCATTTGGTAAAGTGAGTAAAGCGTTCAGCGATGAGATCAGGCAACATGAAGGGATCATAGGTGTTTCAGCCTCCACATCAATCCCCGGCTATGCTTTTTCAAATTGGGGGTTTGGCGCAGAGGGAGTTGATAAATCGTTTACCCTGAATCAAATACAATGTGATACGGGTTTTTTCAGGACCATGGGTTTCAGGATGGCGGAGGGACGTTTCTTTTCACACGAATTTCCTACCGATTCTTCGGGGATAATTTTAAATGAAACTGCTGTAAAGGTTTTAGGATTAAAGCATCCGATGGGTACAAAAATGTTCGCCGGACGGATGCCACCGCGGAAATATCACGTTATAGGGGTCGTAAGGGATTTCAATTATGAATCGGTTCATTCCGCGATCCGCCCGATGGGATTGGTAAACCTTAACTCACAAACAGGCAGTTATCTAAGCATACGGTTTGACGGGGGAATGGCAAAAGAGATCCTGCCCCTCTCAAAAAGTACCTGGGAAAAGCTGTTGCCCGGCACACCCTTCTCCTTCAGCTACATACATGATGATTTTGTGAATCTTTACCGGAATGAAATTCAGACGAAGCAGGTGTTTGCCATCCTGGCTGGCCTCGCCATCGTCGTTGCCGTCCTCGGCATCCTGGTCCTGGCTTCATTCATGGCACAGCGAAGGACAAGGGAAATTGCGATTCGTAAAGTATCGGGCGCAGGTATCAGCGATATCCTCATTCTGCTCAACTGGAAATTCATTAAATGGGTTCTGTTTTCCTTTATCCTGGCATGCCCGGTTGCCTGGTGGGTGATGAACCGCTGGCTGCAGGATTTTGCATACAGGGTTTCCCTCAGCGCCTGGATCTTTATTCTGTCAGCCGCAATTGCCCTGTTACTTGTCATTATTACCGTGAGCCTGGTCACCTTCAGGGCCGCATCAGTCAACCCCGCCGAAAGCATGAAATATGAATAGAAAAGTTTCCCGGTTTGAAATAAAGTTGTTCTTATCAGATCCGGATTCAATGAATAAACTAAAATTAACCCCTGACCGCGAACTGGTTCATAATAATTTCATCAATGAATGATTTAAAATTTGTCCTGAGAATATTGAAGCGCAACCCGTTCATGCTGATTACCAATGTGACAGGGCTTGGAGTGGCATTGACCACGTTGATTTTCACACTCACCTACATACGCTATGAATTGAGTTATGACAAGCACTTTAAAACCAGTGACAGGGTGGTAAGACTTTTCAGCCGGGTAACCGATAATACGAGCACCGAAACATATGGTATTTCCTTACGCCAGGCGTATTCCCAGCTTCCCGCTAAAGTTCCCGAAGTAGAGTCTGCCGTTCAGCTATATGGCGGCTGGAAAACATCTGTTCAAACGAAGCTGAATAAAATAGAAAAAGTAGGGATTTTCTATGCTGACCCTGAGATTTTTAAGGTATTCGGACTGTCGCTGAATTCTGGTGATGAAAAAACGGCGCTGCTTCAGAAAAATACGGCCGTAGTCACAACTTCTGTTGCCGAAAAACTGTTCCATACAACCAATTGCATCGGGAAAACCATTGAATCTGATCGTGAACATGTGATGATCACCGGGGTAATGGATGAAATTCCGAAAAACTCCCATTTAAGCTTCGGTTTGTTGATTTCCCTGTCCACACTTAATCTTAACTTGTTCGGGGGCCTCGAATTTCAAACATACTATTTACTTAAGCCGAATATAGACTCAAAAGCAGCAGGCGCGAAAATTGCAGAGGCAAATAATCTTCTTATGCGGGATTGGGCCAGGGGGATGAACGCAAAAGTCCAATCGGGGGTTGAGCCCCTGACTGATTTGTACCTGCATTCTGCCGTAAGAACCTATATCCCGAACCATGGCAGTATGCAACAACTGCTTATTGTCGGACTTATCGCCTTGTTTGTCCTGCTCACGGCATTGCTCAGCTATATTAACCTGTTTATCATACAAGGTGAAAAACGCATTACCGAAATATCAACCCGGACCATGTTCGGCGCCACGAAGGCAAGCATTGCCAAACTGTTTTTCTTAGAAACAGTTATCGTTTTTCTGTTTTCTGCCGTCCTGGCATTTCTGATTATCTATAAATCAATGCCATTCCTGTCAGCTTTGCTGCAATCAAAAGTTGATCTTTCCGATTTGTTGACACCAGGCGGTATTATTTTGTGTGTTATTGTATTGATCGTGCTCCTGGTGATTACATCCGGTTATCCTGTGCTCTATCTCTCAAGGATGAAATACGAATTGGGATTGAGGGGAAAAATTTCAGGCCCGGGAAACAACAACTGGCTATCTGCAGCATCAGTATTTGTTCAATTTACTGTTGCCTCATTTTTTATCAGTTGTGTCATCATCATTTTATCACAATTAACATTCATGCATAACGTACCATTGGGTTTCGACAGGAATAACGTGATCACGGTCAGCAATTGCAGCATGCCGGTCTCGAAGAAGTATGAAAGTGTAAAATCTGAATTGCTGAACTTGCCATTCGTTGCAGCTGTTTGTGGTGGGGAACACTTTATGGGTGGCGGATGCAGCGGGCAATACATAAGAACCCTGGCCGACGGGGAAAACAATAACAAAGCCATCAATGAATACCGCGAAAAGCCCGGTTTTGGAGAGCTTATGCAGTTTACACTGATTGACGGACGGTTCTTTCGGGAATCGATGGCCGACAGCCAGGCTGTTGTTGTCAACGAATCGGCAATCAGGTTACTGGGCCTGCAACCAAAGGCCGGACAAGCAGTTCTTTATAATGATAAACGGGTTGAGATTATTGGTATCGTGAAGGATTTTTATTATATGACCAATCCGGGCGAACCCATTGCTCCCCTGGTAATTGCGAATTGTTTTTGGGGAACTCCGAATATTTATATCCGCAGTGCTAGTCCTTTGACAGGGATCCAGTTGATGCAAATCAAGTCAATCTTCCATCGCTTTGATGAAAATTTCATTTTCAACCATCAATCCCTGGCGGATATCTTTGACGGGATGTACCAGAAAGAGAACCGGCTTGCAAAAATGGTATCCATTGGAGGGGCTGCAGTGGTTTTCATCAGCCTGATAAGTTTACTGGCCCTGACCGTTCTTAAGATCTCCCGCCGTACGAAGGAAATCGGGATCCGCAAAGTAAATGGGAGTTCCGTAAGCCTCATCATCATGGTTTTGTTCAGGGACATACTGATCATTGTGGTCATTGCCATACTCATTGCTTCAGCCGGATGTTATATCGTTATGAACCAATGGCTTGCCGAATATGTATTACGTATCCGCCTACACCCGGGATATTTTCTGATGAGTGCTTTGTTCGTGTTTGCCATAGCTATAATTGCTACAACCTGGCAGGCCTGGAAAGCTGCAACACAGGACCCGGTAACCGCATTAAAGTATGAGTAAATGCATTGAAAAACGAATAAAACAGGATTATCAGAATTGTTTATGAGATGTTCAAACACATTGTAAAAATCACCTTCAGGAATTACAGGAAAAATCTGATGTTCACCCTGATCATTGTGTCGGGCCTTGCGATCAGCATAGCCACGATCATGGTTATTGCCCGCTATGTGATCCAGGAATACAGTACGGATAAATTTCATAAAGAGTTCAATAATATTTTCCTGGTACTGAATGTCAACTCTGAAAGCAATACCTCTTCGGTGAACCAGGATTGGGCAAGGAAATTCAAAGCTGCTTACCCGGAAGTCAGACAGGCCTGCCGTATCGACAGGATTGAGCTGACAGTCAATAATCAGTCCGGCCCGATCAAGCTCAACAATGTATTATCCACCGACCCGGGCTTTTTTACCACGTTTTCATTCCCGCTCGTAACTGGCGATACTTCAAATCTTCTGAAGGATCCTCATTCGGTCATTCTCACTGAAAGTATTGCAGGGAAGTTATTTGGCAAAGAGAAATCCGTTGGGAAAACAATAAAAACAACGATCGGCAATGAAGAAAACCTTTTAACCGTCACGGCAGTGGTCAAAGATCCTCCTGAAAGCTCAAGGATAAAGTTTGAAGCTTTGGTTTCATTTGAATGCAGTTCCTTTCATTTCAGGATGATGTCATTTGGCAGCCATAAAGGCGGCAGCACACCCGCAGTCATATATATGTGTGACATCTATCTGTTGATCCACGAAAAAGCAGATATCCGGGCAATGAATGACCGCTTAAAAAAGGAATCGTACAAAGAATATAAGGCAGATGGATATTTTTCGTATTTGAAACTTCAACCCTATTCAGAAGTTTATTTTGATAAAAACCAGACCGATAGCTTTAAACATGGCGATAAAGCGATGCTGTTCGTTTTCATGTCACTGGCGGTATTGTTATTACTTCTTGCCTGCATTAATTACATCAATTTGACCACCATAAAGGCATTTTCGAGGGCCAGGGAAATAGCTTATAAAAAAGTCTCGGGCGCTTCAGGCCTTATGCTGACCGGTCAGTTTCTCTTTGAATCAACCGGTCTGTCTGTCCTGGCATTCATCTGTGCAAGCGGGATGATAAAATTCATGGCGAACCTGTTCGGCCGGCTGGTTAACAGCAATGTTGATGTTTCATGGTTTTTCCGGTTTCCCCAGATCACATGGGTCTTCTTGTTTTCACTTGTACTGGGGATGATTTCCGGGTACTACCCGGCCTGGTACTTATCCAGGATTAAAACCAGCGAACTTTTTAAAGGGAGGAGCTTCAGCAGCTCACATCTGCTTTTATTACCCAGGAACCTTTTTATCTTCCAGTTTACCATTGCCATCGCACTGATCATTTCCGCCATCATCATACAGAACCAGTTGAAATATATTAATAATAAAAATCTCGGGTTTGATAAGAACCGCCTTCTTCATATAACCATACCATCCGAAATCAAGCCATTTGCAATGAAGGATGAATTGTTGAAAAACCCGGGAATAAACAATGTTACCTTATCATACGGGATCCCGGGGAACCTGGCTGCAAACGACGGGAATAACTGGTTTATTTACACTGATACTTCCTTCCTTTCCACTTTCAGGATAACCCTCTCTCAGGGCAGGGGTTTTTCGCTGGCTGATAAAAATGTCTGCCTGGTTAATGAAACCCTCCTGAAAGAAAATAAATGGGAAGATTATAAAGGGAGAAGCCTTGGGGGTAATAAAATAATAGGCGTAGTCAAAGATTTCCATACCAGTTCTCTCTATGAAAAAATCGTGCCTCTTGAACTGGACTTCAATACCTCCTATTTGTCGGACATGACGATAAGGATTGAGGGAGAAAATGTTGCAGGCGTGATGGATTATATTAAAACGACCTGGAAACGGATAGCTCCTTACAGTCCTTTCGAATATTATTTTTATGATGATTGGTTTGATAAGCAATACCGTAAGGAAGTTGCATTTGGTTCGCTGATCTCTGTTTTCACTTTCATCGCGATTCTAATCTCCTGCCTTGGTTTATTTGGTCTGCTGGCCTACCTGATCGAACGCAGGGCCAGGGAAATTGGCATCCGCAAGATCAATGGAGCAAATAATTTCGAGATCATCGTCATGCTCAACCGGGACTTTGCAATATGGGTCGGCATTTCTTTTATACTGGCTGTACCCCTTGCCTGGGTTGTCCTGTATAAATGGCTGGAAAATTTTGCGTATAAAACAGGCTTGAACTGGTGGTTTTTTGCAATCGCCGGATTGATTGCCATGGGCATTGCCCTGGTCACTGTAAGCTGGAAGAGCTGGCTGGCCGCTGCACGCAATCCGGCAGAAGTTATCAGGGAAGAGTAACGGAATATTTTCAGGGATTCATCCTTCGTTGAAAACATTTGAGTTTGACCGGCCCATCGTACGGTTCAGCGAGTTTAATGGACTTTTTACAGATTGTAGTTTATTTCCGTAAATGATATGTCTATTTTTACATTAACAACATGTAAAACGGATATTGTATGAAAAAATCGATTTTGTCATTTTTATTACTTGTTATGTTCATTCTGCAGTTGCATGCCCAGGAAGGGATGTGGCTGCTTACCCAGCTAAACCAGCTCGATCTTGCCAAAAAGGGCCTGCAAATCCAGGTCAGCGAAGTCTACAGCAAAGACAAACCCTCAGTCTCTGATGCCATCGTGCAACTTGGCGGAGGTACAGCATCATTTGTCTCGAAGGACGGACTGCTTATCACAAACCATCATGTGGCATATACGGCAATACAGAGGACTTCCAGCGTCAACAGCGATTACCTGACGAAGGGGTTCCTGGCCACAAAGCGAAGCGATGAAATTAAAGCCCCGGGCTACCGTGCCAGGCTTCTTATCGAAATGAAAGATGTAACAGCCGAGGTTGTGGATGCCGCAAAGGGGATCAGCGATCCGACGGAAAAAAACAAAAAGATCAATGAAAAGATCACTGAGATCACTGAGCCTTATACGAAGGGTAAGGATGATATCGATGCTTCGGTTTCACAGATGTTCAACGGCCGTCAGTACATCCTCTATGTACATAAGGTGTTTAAGGATATTCGTATAGTGTATGCCCCGCCTTCTGCAATTGGCAATTACGGAGGGGAGACCGACAACTGGATGTGGCCCAGGCATACGGGAGACTTCTCGTTTATGAGAGTGTACTGCGCCCCCGATGGGACAGGAAAGGCATATTCTGCCGATAATGTGCCGTATCATCCCAAAGTATGGCTGAAGGTTGCAAAGGATTTCCTGAAGGATGGCGACTTTAACTTTATCATTGGGTATCCCGGACAAACCACCCGTTACCGTTCATCCACCTCGGTTTATTTTAACGAACATTATAATTATCCTTTTACGATAAAGAATTTCAAGGAGATCATCGACCTCTGCGATCAGCTGACAAAAGGCAACAGGGATGGACAGATCAAGGAAGCCAATCTTGTCAGGGGGCTGGCCAATACGATGAAGAATTACCAGGGGAAAGTCGACGGGATGAAGAAAACCCATTTCTATGAAAAGAAACTGGAATTCGAGAAGGTGTTTGTAAAGTGGGCTAACAGCAAGCCTGAGACCAAAGCCAAATATGCAGATATCCTGGAAAAGGAAAAGGCAGAATACAAGCTGATTGAAGGTACAAAACTACGGGACGAGGTTTTCGGGAATTTCCAGGGCCTTGCCGGAACACTTGTCAATGTAGCGCAGAGGGTAATTTACTTTGCCCAACAGAAGGACAAACCTGAAAGTGAAAGGGATCCCGGGTTCTCGGAGGATGCAGTAAATCAGGCTATTGAAGGATTGCAATTCACCTATGCCAATTATTTTGAACCGGTTGATAAGGCACTGCTTGTCCGCACGTTGAATATGGCGAAGGAATTGCCCCAGGCACAGAGGATAACCGGTTTGGAGTATGTTTTCAGTTCTTCAAAGCCTGTCGAACAGTTTGTAGACGAGGCGTATAAAGCAACTAAGCTGACCGATCTGAATTACGTGAAGACCCTGTATAAAATGTCAACAAAAGAGCTTCAGGCCCTGAACGATCCGTTCATCAATATGGCCTACAGCATTGATCCCATGGCGATAGAGATACAGGAAACCGCCGATAAATTCAATGTAAATGTAACTGCGGTTCGCAAAATCTACCTCGATGGTTTATTTGAATGGAAAGGTTCAAACATGTATCCCGATGCAAACGGCAGCAAGCGATTTTCATATGGGAAGATCAGGGGCTATCGTCCGGCCGACGCGGTCTGGTATTATCCTTTCACAACGCTCGAAGGGATGGTTGATAAAAACACCGGCATTGAACCTTTCGATGCCCCGCCCGCCCTTGTAGATCTTTATGTTAAAAAAGATTTTGGACATTGGGTGAACCCGGCGATGAAAGACGTACCCATCGCTTTCCTGAACCAGTGTGATATCACCGGTGGCAACAGCGGAAGCCCGGTTTTAAATGCAAAGGGTGAGATCTGCGGACTTGCTTTCGACGGGAATTATGAATCTATGATCAGTGACTGGCAGTATGATGAAGCACTTCAGCGTTGCATCAATGTCGATATTCACTATGTCTTGTTCATTACCGAGAAGGTTGGGAAGGCAGGGTTTTTGCTGGAGGAGATGGGAGTGAAATAATAAAAGTGAAAAGCGAAATGCGAAAAGCGAAAAAAAATCATTTGATCTTGGTTTTCGCTTTTCGCATTTCGCTTTTCGCCACTTACAGTCCGTAAGTATCAATAAGATACACCAGCCCCGCCATTGCCGCAGCCCCAAGCTCGAGCTCGCGCGGGTTGACTTTATCATAAGTGTCGTTGGCGCTATGATGGTAATCGAAATAACGCTGGGGATCGGTAACGAGTCCGACCAGCGGGGTCCCTTGTTTTTTCAGGTCGTGGATATCGACCCCGCTGCCGCCCTTTTCAAAAGACCAGAGGGCATAAGGTTTGAACAAAGGTTTCCAGCTTTTAATTTTCTCAAGGTTTGCATCGGGGGCATCGATTGAAAAACCCTGGGGAACAGCTGCACCCCGGTCGGCTTCAATTGCGCCGATATGTTTTTCAGCTTTCTTTTTCACGGCATCAGCATAAGCCGCGGCCCCTCTCTGGGCGATTTCCTCGTCCATGAAAGCCACTGCGCGTATCGTATGTTTCGGCTTCATTTGAAG
>Ga0209777_10000508_pt1 | contig 63989 bp, 59 predicted proteins | sample FrelakmetHBP12HB_FD_187147 | JGI IMG/M metagenome (GOLD analysis project Ga0209777, IMG submission 187147) | Freshwater lake sediment microbial communities from the University of Notre Dame, USA, for methane emissions studies -HBP12 HB (SPAdes)... | ecosystem: Environmental > Aquatic >...
GTCAGGGTCGGGGCCGGGACGATCGTGATCGACAGCGAGCTCGAGGAGGCCGAGCCACCGGCGGAGTCCCCGACCTGGAACACCAGGCCCGTCCAGGTGCCGGCGAGCGTCGGCGTGCCGCCGATCACCCCGGCGGGGCTGAGAGTCAAACCGGGCGGGAGCGACCCGGCGGTCTGTGTCCAGCTGTAGGGCATGACGCCGTTGATGGCACTGAGCGAGGCCGTATACGAGTTCGGCATCTGGCCGGCGGGCAAGGAGGTAGTCGTGACCGTCAGGGTCGGGCCGGGGCCGCGGCTTGGGCAACCGGTGTGCCTGCGACCATCGCCACAGCGACGATCAAGCCAGCTGCGAGCGCTGACAGACTGCGCCCCCGAGGCATCCGCGTGGGCTTCTGGAAGAAGGATCGCCTGGCCAGCCCTGGATCTCGAGACATGACTTCCCACCTCGGATGGATCGGACTCTCGCCGGCGATGACGCGCGGCGGTCACGTGTCGGCGGCAAGGCATATTGCTTCGACTCGGCTACCCGCCCACCTGCCCGTTCCGCCAGTCTGGCCCAATTCGTTTCGGTAGGCCAGCAGGGCGGCGGAGAGCGGTTGCGCCGCACCGTAGGGTGGGACGGAATGGTCGAGGCTCCACCTAGCCCTCGGCGACACTAAGGCAGCCGGGTTGTTGTTGCCCTTCTCGCGACACCCAGCAGGCGTCACACTGGCGCCGTGACGACCGCCGTTGCCGCTTTCACCACGTGCCCGGCGCCCTGGGGAGTGCTCCACGTGGCCGCCTCGGCCGCCGGGATCGTGGGGGTGGGCCTGGACGAGGAGACACCGGCGTTTGTAGATGGGCTGGCGCGCCGGCTCCACGGCACCGTTCTCCCGGCCGAGGACGGCGTCGTGCCGTCGGAGTGGCGCGCGACGCTGGCCGAGGCCACCCGGCAGATCGCGGAGTTCCTGGCGGGCCGGCGCCGCGGCTTCGACGTGCCGATCGACCTGCGGGTCTCGGACTGGGACCGCCTCGTGCTCACCGGGGCAGCCCGCCTGGGCTACGGCGAGACGGCTAGTTACGGCGACCTTGCCCGCTACATCGGCCGGCCCGGCGCGGCGCAGGCCGTCGGCGGGGCGATGGGCCGCAATCCCGTCCCGATCCTGATCCCCTGCCATCGCGTTGTCGGCGCCAATCGCACCCTCGGCGGCTACGGCGGATCGACCTTCGCCGATCGCCAGGACGGCCTCGCCATCAAGCGCGCACTGCTGGCGATCGAGGGAACGACGGTCCGAGACTAGCCCCCCATCAGCTCGATCATGGCCGAACTGTCGTCGAGGTCGACACCAGGCCGGAGTCGACCGGAGAAGGTCGGCAACTCGATCGGCCCTTCGCTCGACGATCGCCGAACTCGATCGAAGGACTCACGCAGGGCATCTTCGATGACCTGGCTCAAGGTTCGACTGGATCGGGCGGCCTGGGCCCGGGCCTCCGCCAGGATGCGGTCATCGATGTTGATCGTGGTTCTCATGCGCGGAAACATCGCGACCACCGTCCAGGATGTCAAGCATCCGAAGGGCCGGCTACCGCCTCCGGTCTTCCATCTCCATCTGCTCGAGGGCGACGACGATCGCCAGCGCCAGCGGCGTTTCGAAGCCGGGCGCGATCTGGACGCCGTAGCAGTCGCGGATCGCCAGGAGCCGGCGCGAGGCGAAGATCACGTCGGAGCCGGCTCGGGTGACGTGGAACTCGCGCCCGATCCAGTCGCCCGTGACCGCCAGCTGGTCGCCGTTTGCCAGGTCGATCGTGAAGTGGTCGCCCAGCAAGCTCAGCAGGGCCTTCTGGATCGTCGCGACCACTTCTTCTCCGCGCTTGATCTCAAAGGTCTGGTGCACGTGCGCAAGCGACTGGTTGATCTCATACAGCGGGTTTCCGGCGAGATCCTGGAGCACGAGAGTGCGTCGCAGCGCGAAAGCCTTGCCGTCGACCAGGAAGGCATGGTTGCCGGCGGCGTCGTCGATCCAGAGGTCGCCACTGATCGACATCAGCTGCTGGTTCAGGACGTAGATCTGGACGCCGGGGTTGAACGACAACATGCGTGCCTCCTGGTTCAGCCAGTTCAGATGATCGGACCGGCCTGGGCCTCCGTCACGTCGCCGGGCGGATGAGCCGGCGACCGGAGTGCTGCGTCGGGTTCGAGCCATGAGTTGGTCGGCGTGACCCAATAGGCGGCCATCCCCGCGAGGCGGCCCGCGTATGCGTCCCGCGCGCCCTCGAACTCCTGCCAGGCCCGGTCGTGCGGCGCCAGGCGATAGCCGGCGGCTTCCAGCCGGGCGCACGCTTCATCGAAGGCGGCCCGGCCCAGGCCCGTCGCGGTCAGCGCCGGACCCCCGGACCTGGCCACGCCGCTCCGAAAGCCGAGATTCGTGATGTCCTCCACCAAGTGCGACCCAACGCGCCTGAATAGCTCGGCTTCGCCTCGGGGCAGGCCTTCGGTCGTGGTCAGGACCAGGCTCGCCGCGTCCAGGACGGTGCCCAGCGCGCTGATCCACGACAGGTTGTCGTGGCTCGATCGGAAGAACCCCAGCAGCGGGTAGGCCACGTGCGTGTCCAGGACCTCCGCCGCCCAGCGCTCCCACTCGGCGAAGAGATCGGGCAGGCGGCCGACGAGATCGAGCCGGGCATAGGTTTCGAGCAGCTGGACCGCGGACGGAGGCGCGCCGGCTGCGGCCTGGAGGGTCACCACCTGGACCTCTCGCCGCTGGTACGAGCCATACAGCGAGAAGAGGAACGTCACTACGAGAGCCACGACGCCCAGGCCGCTGAAAGCGGAGACGACCACCACCGCGCGGGCCGCCGGCCCCGTGGCCGCGATCTCACCGGAGCCCAGGGTCAGGATCGAGCCGGCCGCGTAGTACATCGTCGCGCCGAGGTCGTGCGGGCTCGGGACGAGCTGGTCGCGCACGGCGAAGAGAACCAACCCATAGCCCAGGATCAGGGCCACCAGCCAGACCACGAGCAGCACGAGGGTCACCGCCGGGGCGAAGAGGCCCAGGAGCGTGTCGCGCGTCTCGCCGCCGCGGCGGCGGCCGACGACGCGGACGACTCGCCACGCGCCGCGGACGACGTATCGGCTCACGCGGAACCGGCCCGGGGTTGGGCGCGGCACCACGATCGTCTCGAAGAGGTCCCAGGCGGCCAGCGCCAGGATCAAGATCCCCAGGAAGAGCGCGATCAGGTCCATCACGGCCGATCATGACCGACCGGCGCCGCCGCTGCATCGGCTACCACCGGCGCGCCGCCCTCCGGCACGGCAGGTGCCCCGGCCGGGGCGCCGCCGCGGGCTGGAGCTGAGCCCGAGCGCCGGCTAGCCGAGCGCCTCTTCCAGCGTCAGCCCCGTCTCGCGCTCGGAGAGCTCCCAGAGTGCGACGAGCTGCTCGGGCCTGCGCAGCCACTTGCCAACGCCACGCACTACAGGCGCCCCGAAGGCGATCCATCGCGGCGCGTATAGCGTGCCGCCCACGGCGGCCGGATCCGTGCCGGCCCGAAGCTGGGGCAGCGACCCCATAGATGCCGGCTGGCCCATGACCCGCGCGGCGACGACCCAGAACCGCTGCAGGAAGCCGTCGTTGGCTCGAACGCTGGCGTGCTGCAGACCGGTCCTGGAGAGGCCCGGATCGGCCGGGAAGGCGGCCAGGCCGTGATCCTTCAGGCGCCGGTTGAGCTCGAACGCGAATTGCAGGTTCGCCCGCTTGGAGATCCCGTACGCCTCCCAGGCGCCGTAGCGGCCGCGCATGTGCGGGTTGGAGAGGTCGTACCTGCCGGCGATCCAACGGGCCGTGGAGGTGGTGCTGACGACCCGCGGTGCCGGCGCGGCCAGGAGCGCGGGCAGCAGGTGCATCGTCAGGGCGAAATGGCCGAGGTGGTTCGTCCCGAACTGCGTCTCGAAGCCGTCGGCCGTGACGCCCTCCTTGACCGCCATCAGGCCCGCGTTGTTGAAGAGGAGGTCCAGTTTCGGATGGGCCGCCTTGACGGTCGCCGCAAACGCCTCGATCGAGGCAAGCGATCCGAGATCGAGCGGGAGGATCTCGATGGATGCTACTGGGACAGCCGCCTCGATCGTCTGCCGGGCCGCCTCAGCCTTCGCCGGGTTGCGCGCGCCAATGACGACGTGGGCACCGTGCGCGGCGAGCTGGTGCGACGTCGCCAGGCCTAGGCCGCCACTGCCGCCCGTTACTACCGCGGTCTTTCCCGTTTGGTCAGGGATGTCGCGCGCCTGCCAGCCCATTGCCCCTCCGCGTCGCTCTGTCGGCGCAGACCGGGTGGCGCGCCCGAGGCTCATTATGGCGTGGACGAAGGCGATCCAAGGACGGCAACCACCCGAACAGCGCGGGCTACGACCAGTTGGCGCGGATCTGGTTCACCGCGGTGCAGGCGCGGCTGAAGTAGCCAGCCCTCGCCCACTGAGACTGCGGGGGGCCGCTGAAGGACGATCGCAGGTTCCGCTGAGCGCTGCGTGGAGGGCGCCGCCCCGGCAGGCAAGCGCCGGATCCCGACCGAAGATCAAAGCCCCAGGGTGGGCGGCCTGAGCGCTTGGGCGGCCAGCTCGAACGGGTCCTCCATCACCCTGGAGCGGCGCGACCCCCGGACCTCATCGTCCACGGCGGCCAGATCCTGCGACCGCATATAGACGCGGCCGCGCTTCTCGCCTCGAGCCTCCAGGAGACCGGCGTCCACGAGGGCCTTCAGATCACGGCTGGCGACCAGTTCGGAGACGTCGGCCGCAATGCGATACCTCGCGTTCTGCAAGGTCAGGCCCATGGATGCGTTGAAGAGCGGCCCGATGGTCCGCTCCGGGAGCCGGAGCCGCTCTGCCAATTCCTGCAAGAGGGTCCATCGCCTCTCGGACTCCTCGGTTCGGCGAAGGAGCGTGCGCGCCTGCCTGTAGTGCGCCGTGAGGATGAACCGGATCCAGGGCGTCGCGTCGCGTCCCGGCTGCCACGAACCTGCGCCCACCTCCGCCAGAACGTCGTAGTAGGCGGCAGTGTTGCGGCCCAGGTACTCCTCGACGCTGCAGAAGTGAGGCGACAAGATCCCCTCGCGTGCCAGAACGAGCGTCTGCAGGCACCGCGCCATGCGCCCATTGCCGTCGCGAAACGGATGGATCATGACCAGGTTGAGGTGCGCCATTGCCCCCCGGACCAGGGGCGGCGGACGATCGTCGTCGTCGTAGAACAGATACTCGACGAGTTCGGCCATCAGGCTCGGCACGAGGCCGGCATCGGGTCCCTCGTACACGATCTGCCCCGTGGTCTCGTTCCTGACGTAGATCGTGCCCGGCCGCCATCGCCCGGGGCTCTTGCCCAGGTCGTACTTGAGCATCATGTAGTGAAGGCTGCGGATGAGCGATTCGTCGAGCGTGAAATGGCGGTCGTCCGCCAGCTGCAGCACGTACGTCATCGAGTCCCGGTAGCCCTCGATCGCCGCCCAGGTCTCCGCCGACGCCTGGATCGGCGATTCGTTCTCGGCTGCGGCAAGCGCGTCGTCGAGAGACACGTTGTAGCCCTCGATGCTGTTAGATCCCTGGACGGCCCGAGCGAACGAGACCCGGCGCAAGAGCCCAACCCACTGACGAGGCTCGCGCACCTGCTCACTGAGGCGCGCTCGCAGGTCCTCGACTTGGGCCAGCACCCACCGGGCGTCGGGATTGAGATTGGGTGTCTGGAAGATCATGGCTGGCGCACCAATGAAGAGCGTGCTGTCTGGCGTGGCGATAGATACTATCTAGCCCTAGGATAGACAGATAGCATCAATCGAGCAACCTCCGCTGCGAACAGTGAGCCGATCTCATCCGGTTCGCCCGCTTGTACTCGGCGGCGTCCATGTTGTTGCGGAGCATGTCGGCCGACTGCCAGAGCTTGGCCTCAAGGCCGGTCGTAGCGCTCTCGGGCGCGGCGGCAGCCGTTCGGCCGCCAGAAGCACGGCTGGTTCGGGCGGCGCGAGGACTCAACTTCCACCCCCAACTCCGGGACGCCTACGTCCCCGATCGCGAGGCAACGCCGGCACCAAGGAGCGTTACCCGCCTGTCGGTTTCAGCCTACCGCGTGCGGGCTCGTCAGTGACTGCAGATTCGCATGCGATGGCCGGGCGAGAGCAGCGGGACCGGCGGGCGGGCGGTCGGGAAGCCCAGGTTCAGTCGATGCGACGCAGACCGCGACAATCGATCGGCCGTCCCGAGGCGTACTGGGCTTCGAACTCCTCGTGCGCTGCGAGCAGATCGACTTCATGCGCCTCGTAGTGGCCGCCGGCGCCTGGACGAGGAGCGACTTCGCAGACGGCGTGCGGCACGACTCGCCCGTTCAGCGGGTGAAGGTGATAGCCGCGCCGAGCGCCGCTCAGAAGGTCGAAGTAGTCGTAGTCGTAGCGAAAGCGCAGCCAGCCGACAGACGACCGACGCCACCATTCCTGATATCGAAAACGGGCTTCGTCGCGGAGCGGGCCCCCCTGGCCCGGGACGACCAGGTCGATCACGAGCTTGCGGATGGATCGGTTTGCGCCGAGATCCTGGAGGTTGACGCGGCCGAGCCGGTCAAACCGAGAGTAGAGATCGTCCCGACGCTGGTTGTACGCCTGCGATGAGAGTGGCCTCACGCGGACATGGTTTGGTCGGCCGGTTCGTCGGCGACCTCGGACTCGACGTCGGCGTCCGGCTCAATCGTCATCGACGAGCGCGCCAGCCTTTCCGGCTCGAGAAGGCTGATGACCGCCCTGGCGGGAATGCGGTAGGTGCGCTCCGACAGCTTGACCGCGTAGAGGCGACCGGACGCGATGTAGTTCAGGATCGTGGACGGGTGGAGATCGGCCATGGCCGCCACCTCATGGGGAGAGTAGAACGACTTGGTGAACTCCACCTTGAGCCCCTTAACTTCGACATACGCGAGGATAGCGACTATGCCGAAGTTGTCAAGGGAACCTCAGGGGCGACGGCCCTGACCGAGAGCGGACTGGACGTCCGAGCCTCCGACCTCGTCTACTGTCGGGCGATGGGCCTCATCGGGAAGACGCCGACGATGGCCGGGCTGGTCGGGTCGAGGAGTAGTTCGCAGCCGACCTCGCCGGCCTTGACCAGCTCGCCCAGGAATCCGGCCTCGCGCTCGGGGAGTCCGACGAAGAGAGTCCCCTTCCCCGTCGACATCGGGCTGACCTCGTCCTCGATTCCCTCGATCAGGAAGCGGCGCCGCAGCTCGTGGACCGGCACGTAGGGGCGGCTCTTGATGAAGCGCCGCATCTGGGCCAGCGTGCAGCCGGCCTTCTGGCCGGGGACGCCCTCTTCTCCGTCGGAAGGCGCCGCGGGCTCCGGCCGGGCCCTGGCCTGGCGGCGAGGAGCGCCCGGGCCGCTACCCGTGCGACCGGGGGAGGGAGCGGCAACCTGGGCGGAGCCGCCCGATCCGCGCGCCTGGGTTGGCGAGGCCGCAACGGCCCCGAGAAAGCCGGCTTCTTCTTCGGCGAGGGGCTCGACCGGGACTCCGGGGGCTGCGGCAAACGCCGCGCCACCAGGCCCTCGTCCGCGGCCACGTCGCCTTGGGCTCATCGCCGGCCTCTCAGGTGCGTGCCGCGGCCAGCTCGACGGCTTCGGCGGGCGCGGTGCCCGCCAGAACCTTCTCGGCGTAGCGCGCGGCAAAGGTGCTGGCGGCCTGCTCGGCGACGATCTCCTTGATCGAGCCGCGATCCAGGCCGTAGCCGTACTTGATGGCGGCGATGTTCTCCTCGATGTACTTCTTGGGCAGCGCGGCCGTCAGGTGCTCGTCGGTGAAGTCCACGTCGCAGACGCACAGCAGCCGGCCCAGGGCGATCATGTTGCCGAAGAGGTCGCGCCCGAACTTCTCGACCCCCAGCTGCAGGAAGGGGATCTCCTCGCCGTTCTCGCCGGGTTTGGTGAGGCCCAGGTCCGCGATGACGTAGTCCGTGCTGAGGTGCACCGGTCCACGGTCCGCAAGCCGCAAGACCACGTCCGCGCATTCCACGACGAAGTTGTCGATCGGCTCGCGCTCGTAGCGGAGGAAAGCCTCGCTCATGCCGCCGCGGACGGAGGAGTCGTAGTCGAAGAGCAACGTCACTTCGTAGCCCATGACCGTGAGCAGGCTGGCCATGGTGTTGCCGATGACCCGAACGCCCTGGCCGCCGACTCCGTCGATGACGATCGATTTACCCGCCATCCGATACTCCTCGTTCCCGTATGGCCAGTCCGCGCTGAATTCGGCGCCGAATGGCGACGAACTCGCAGGGCCGGCTTGAGTTAGCTGTTCCCGTTGCTGTGGCCCGGCTCCGCCGGCCCGCCGGCCGGCACCGGTTCGCCCTTGACGATGCCGAGCTGGTGCGGCTCCAGGTGCTTGGAACCGGGAGGGGCCGCCTTGTACTCGGTGCGGTAGTGCTGGAGCATGTCGTTGGCGCTGGCAAACCCGATCCGCCGGCCGTTGTTCTCGATGCACTGGCTGGCGACGTCTACGAACGCGAAGCCCGGCCACTCGAGGGCTTCCCTGATCGCCTTGCGCATCGGACCCTGGTGGTAGACCGTGGTCTTGGCGTAGTACGAGTTGGGGTTCGTATTCACCAGGCCTTGGAGGTTGATCGGCGAGTACGCGGCGCCGGCCGGCGACGAGATCGTGCTCGTGCCAACCGGGGTCGTGGGGCCCGCCTGGCCGCCGGTCAGACCGTAGATCTCGTTGTTGTTGCAGATCACGGTGATGTCCGGGTTGCGCCGGATCGAGTGGAGCAGGTGGTTGCCACCGATCGAGGCGGTGTCGCCGTCGCCCGAGACGACTATGACCTTCAGCTCCGGCCGGACCATCTTGATCGCCTCGGCCACCGGCAGCGTTCGGCCGTGGAGCGTGTACACGGATTCGAAGTTCATGTAGGCGCCCATCCGCCCGGTGCAGCCGATGCCGGTGACGAGCACGGTGTTGCTCTTGTCCAGGCCCAACTCGTCCATCACCGTCGCGAGCTGCTGCATGATCAGGCCGATCCCGCAACCGGGGCACCAGATGGTGGGGAAGAGATCGACCTTCAGCTTGTCCTTGACTGCCATGGCGGTGAAACCTCTGTGGGGACGCGAGTCAGCCGACCGAGCGGCTGCCGGCCGGGGCGCGGCTGCCAGCCGGGAACTCGGAACCGGACGACGCTGGTTCTGCGGGAAGCATCCCGATACGGGCGAGGCCCTCGCGGATCGCCTCGATGCTCATGCGGCCGCCCAGCAACGGAACGCGTTCCACGCGCCGCAGGAGCATCCGCTCCACGACGTTGGCGTACTGCCCGTCGCTGCCTTCGATGACGATGATCTTCTCGTAGCGGCCCGCGATCTCGGTCAGCTCTTTGTCGAGCGTCGGCCAGATGCGGATCGGCCGGAATAGCGCGAAATGGGGGGCCAGCGGCTGGGCGATCCGGCGGGTGATGCCGAAGGCGACGACGAGCGTATCGGCGTCCTTGTTCCAGCCGTATTCGTAGAAGGCGTACTTCTCCGCGACCGCGAGGCGGTGATCCCGACCCTCGTAGTACTGCCGGATGAACTCGTCAGAGTCGGCCGTGGCGGGCTCACCGTCGGGGTACGTCGCCACGCCGGAGAAGAGCCGCGTGCTGCCCGAAGCGAGTGGCTCGAGGGTTCGCGGCACGATCGGGATCTCGATGGGCCCCAGGTCCGCGACCTCGTTGAGGTGGCCGAGGAACGCGTCCGACATCAGGATGACCGGGCTCCGGCTCTCCTCCGCCGCGTTGAAGGCGTGGATCGTGTACTCGTAGCACTCGGTCACGGTGGACGGGTAGAAGACGATGCTGGTGTAGTCGCCCGTGGAGCCGTAGCGCGCCTGGTTCAGGTCGCCCTGCCCGGGCATCGTCGGCATGCCGGTTCCCGGCCCGACGCGCATCACGTTGACGATCACGCAGGGGATGCCGACCTTGTGGCCGTATCCGATGGCTTCCTGCATCAGGCTGAAGCCCGGCCCGGAGGTCGCGGTGAAAGACTTCGCCCCGGCCAGGCTGCCTCCCAGGATCGCGTTCGCGCTGGCGATCTCGTCCTCTTCCTGGAGGAAGCGGAACTCGGGATGGCTGGCCGCGTAGACCGAAGCCTGGGCCAGGATCTCGGACGAGGGGCTGATCGGGTATCCGGCGAAGAAGGTCGCCCCCGCCTTCACGGCGCCCAGCAGGACGGCCTCGTTGCCCTGGACGAGTCGTTTGGTCATCGTTCTGTCCTGTCCGATCAGGTCGGGTTGTCGCGGTCGACGTTCGGATCGCTTTCCGTGTCGGTGATACCGCGATGTGGGTCGGTGCCGGCCACGGCCGGGCCCCGGGCAACGTCCGGGATGTGAGGCGTCGCCGTCTGCGTAGCCGTCCGATGGGCGGAAACTGCCTCCTCGGCCTGACTCGCCTCAGGCAGCCGGCCGTTCTCGTCGCGCTTGGGCAGAACCTCGATGGCGAGGTCCGGGCAGTAGCGCTCGCACAGGCCGCAGCGGATGCAGTCGGTGGCCTCGATGATGGCGTCGTGGGTCAGGACGAGGCTGTCCTTCGGGCAGATCTCGACGCAGATGTTGCAGCGCTTGCACCACTCGTCGACCCACCGGATGTTTACGAAGTCGATGATCGTGGGGGCGCGGTGAGGGCGTCGCTCGGCGGCGTATGGAGTGGTCGTGGCTGATTCTCCAGGGTCGTTCGATGGGCGAACCGGGGCTTCGGCTCGTGAAGTCTACGGAATCGAGCGCTGTGGCGCTTACACAATCCTACCCGGCCCGCGCGGCGCGCCCCCGGTAGGGCCGCCGGACCCGCGGCTACTGGACCCGCAGAACCGTTTTCGCCTTGGCCCAGTGCCGTTCCAGCTGATAGTAGTCGCGCTCCGGCGGGGCAAAGATGTGGACGATCACGGCGCCGAAATCGAGCAATGTCCAGTGCGAGTTGGAGCCACCCTCGCGCCCGATCGGCCTGACGCCCTCGTCGCGGAGCTTCTCGGCGATGCCGTCGCCGATGGCGCCGAGCTGGCGTTCCGAGCCGCCGGAGCAGATGACGAAGTAGTCCGCCATCGAGGTCAGCTCGGAGACGTCGAGCAGGACGATCTCCGCGGCCTTCTTGTCCTCGGCGGCATCGACGATCTTGCGGGCGATCTCGAGCGCGCTCAACCGGGCGCCGCGAGCCCGAAGCGACTCCTCGATCTCGGGTTCGGTCAGGGCTTCTGCGGCGGCGGCTTCGGCCTCGACGGCTGCCTCGAGCGCATCGGCCAGCGCGGCCTCGTCGGCGGCGGCTTTGGCGAGTGGCTTGCGCCGTCGCGGGAGGCCGTCGGGGCTGGGCATGGTTTCGGGCGATGGCGTCGAGTCGGTCACGGTCAGGCGGTCCTCATGGTGTCAGAACGATACAGCCGATGGTCGCGGATGTAGGCCTCCACGGCCGGCGGAACCAGGTAGCGGATCGAGCGGCCGGCCGCAACTCGGGCCCTCACGTCGGACGCGGAATGGGCAACCAGCAGGGTCCGGATGCAGTCGACGCGGTTCATGGAGGCGGGCCCGCCGGGCAGCATGGCCTCGAGCCGGCGGGCCACCGGTATCGGCGCGCCGGGTCTGGCCACGACGGCCAGCCTGGCCAGTTCGAGCAGACGGGCCGGCTCGTGCCAGCTCTTCAGCCGGCCCAGGGCCTCGACGGACAGAATGAAATGCAGCTCTCGCTGCACTCCCTGCCGGACGGCTTCAGCGGCCAGCTCGGCGAGAGTATCCACGGTGTAGGAAGGACCGGGCCGGTCCAGCTCGATCTCGCACATCGAGAAGAGCGGGTTGCCGGCGATGGCCAGCTTGACCATCGCCGCCCGATCGGCGGCCGGGGCGACCTGCTCGTCCATCTTGTGGGGCGGGATGGCAGCCGGCACGAAGAGGATGCGGTCCAGCAGGAGCGCCTCTCGCACCTGGTCGGCGATCAACAGATGGCCGTAGTGGATGGGGTCGAAGGTTCCGCCCAGGATGCCGACGCGGCGGTCCGCGGGGTCGATCCAGGGGCCGCCGGCGCGGACGTCGCGGGCGCTCGGTGTGGAGCCGCCGGCCTTCGAGCCGGTCACCGGTCGTCCCAATCGTCCGGCTCCCATTCGAGCTCGGTTGCGCCGACGCGGACCGTCTTGCCCGGGACGACTCCCTGGCGGCGCAGCTCCTCGTCCACGCCCAGCCGGGCCAGCTCGCGCTGGAAGCGCTCGGCCGATTCCTCCACCTCGAAGTTGGTCTGGCTGGCCAGCCGCTCGATCTTCTTGCCGCGCACGACGAAGATCCCGTCCTCGAGGTCGACGCGGAAGGAGTCGCCCACGGATTCGATGTGGTGGACGACGACGCCCTCGGACCGAGGCGGCTCGGACAGCTCGGCTGCGTCGGGCAGCAGCGAGGCCAGGCTCGCCCGCAACTCCGGCAGGCCCTCCCCGTTCACGGCCGAGATCGCGACGGTCGGGATCCCCTGGCCCCGTCGGGCCGCGGCGAAAGCCGGCCACGCCTCGCGGGCCGCGGGCTCGTCCATCTTGTTGAACGCCACGAGGATCGGCTTGGCCAGGAGAGCCGGGTCGTGCGCCTCCAGCTCGTCACGGATGATGTTGTAGCTCCACTCCGGGTCGCGATCCATGCCGTCCACCATGTGGACGAGGATCCGAGTCCGCTCCACGTGGCGCAGGAAGGCGTGGCCAAGTCCAGCCCCGGCGCTCGCGCCTTCGATCAGGCCCGGCACGTCGGCGATGGTCGGCCGGCGCGTCTCCGCGTCGCCCGCGTCGAGGACATCGCTCAGGTCCAGCACGCCGAGGTTCGGTTCCAGCGTCGTGAACGGGTAGTCGGCGATCTTGGGAGTGGCCGCGGTGAGGGCCGCCAGGAGCGTGGACTTGCCCGCGTTCGGCAGCCCTACGAGCCCGATATCGGCGATCAGACGCAGCTCGAGGACGATCCAGCGCTCCTCGCCGGGCTCGCCCTTCTGGGCGTGGTGCGGGGCCTGGTGAGTGGAGGTGGCGAAGTGGACGTTGCCCAGGCCGCCCTTGCCGCCCCGGGCCACCATGAGGGTCTGCTGTTCGGCCACGAGATCGCCCAGGAGCCCGCCGGTTTCGTCCTCGAAGATGCTCGTTCCGGGCGGGACCTTGAGGATCAGGTCGTGGCCGGCCTTGCCGTGCTGGCGCTGGCCGGAGCCGCGGCCGCCGGGCGTGCCCTTGAAGTGGTGGGCGTGGCGGTAGTCGCGCAGGCTCGTCTCACCCGGGTCGACGGTCACGTAGATGGAGCCGCCGCGTCCGCCGTCCCCGCCGTCGGGCCCTCCGCGCGGCACGTGCGCCTCGCGCCGGAACGTTGCAGCGCCGTCGCCGCCGTTGCCGGCGTGCACGAAGATTCGGACTCGGTCGAGGAACATGGCTCAATTCTCGCACGCGTGCCGCGCACGCCCAGCGTGGGTGATGGGTTGCTGCGGGTCAGGAGATGGTCCGGAGCATCGGCCAGAGCTTGGTCCAGGGCGCGCGAAGGCCCGTGCACACGGAAACGGCCTTTCCTTGCTCGCCGTTCGGGATCCCGAGCCCGTTGTCGATGATCGCGACAACGTGACAGTCGACGAAGAACTGGCTCCAGTCGGTTGGCCTCCAGTCACCCACGTGCACGACCACGGTCCGGTCTGGCGCTGGTGGTCCCCACTCCCAGTACGAGTTATGGCCCGAGTAGACCGGCGGCAGCCCGGTGCCGAGCAACACGAGCGGACTCGCCTCGCTGTAATCGTTGGTCAGGATCACCGCGTGCGCCCGTTCGTCTGCCGGCAGCGTGTCCACAACGTTCTCCACGGTGGTCACGAACTCCGGCCAGCCGACCTCGTTCGCCGTATCCGGGACGGTGGCGGGAAGCGACGACGTGGCGTACGCGGCGAGAGGCAGGATCGGCAGGGTCAGGTAGGCAATCAGGGCACCGGACAGAACGGCGGCCGTCGTGAAGCTCGCGGCCTTCACACGGAAGTGGTCGCGGGCCAGCCAGCGATCGAGGACGATCGCCCCTGCCGCCATGAACACGGGCGCCGTGCCGATCACGTAATATGCCTTGCCGCCGCTTGTCACCACGAGGACGAGTGCGACCAGGGCAGCGATGCCGATGGCACGCCAGGCAGCCGCCGCCCTCGTCCTCAGGACCCAGATCAGGCCGGCGGCGCTGATCGGAAAGAGGAACGGCCCACTGAAGAGCCACAGCAGCGGCACGATCTGGCCGCGGTTGTCGTCGGCGTACTGGGAGATGGCACTGGCCATCCTGAGCTGCGGCCAGCCGTTCGTTGCCTGCCACGCGAGGTTCGGAGCCCAGATCAGGAGCGCGATCCCGATGGCCGCCCACGCCCACGGCGAGCGCACCACATCCCAGCGGCGAGCGAGGACGAGTCCGACCGCCAGGCCAGCACCCAGGAACAGGATCGTGTCCTTGTTCTCCAGGGCGATCCCGGCCGCGAGGCCGACTGCCAGCCAGAGGCGCCGGTCACCGCCGGCCAGCAGCTTCACGACCAACCACAGGACTATGGCCCAGGCGAGCAGATCGGGATCGGTCGTCGTGTCGAGATGACCGGCGCCGAGATAGCCGGACAGAGCGGCCGTGATCGCTGCAAGGACCTGGGCCCTGCGTGAGCCGCCGAGGTCGCGCGCGATGAGCGCGACGAGGACCACCACAAGAGCCATTTCGAGGGCGGGCAGCAGACGAACGGCCGTCGGCGAAACGCCGAGCAGCGCCACTGACAGGGATGAGAGCAGCGGGGTCAGCGGCGGCTGGTCGACGTAGCCGAAGGCAGGGTGCTGGCCAGCAACGACGAAGTACATCTCGTCGCCGTGGAAGCCGTAGGCACCGGAGACCGCGACCAGTCCGGCGAACATCACCCCGGCGACTGCCAGCACGGGCCAGGGAACTGGAAGCCACGGGAGACGGCCGGTGGATGCGTCCGCGGTGGAGGCCATCGATGACGCTCCCTTTGACTCCACTGTGCGCGGGATGACGAGCGCGGAGTGCTCGCCCGCCAGGAAGCCGCTACTGATCCAGCGACTTCGTGAGGCCCGCCAGGAACTGGACGTTGTTGTCCGTCTTGGAGAGCCGGTTGAGCAGAAGCTCGATGCCCTCGTTCGTGCCGACGGCCGAGAGCATGCGCCGCATCGTCCAGACCATCTTGAGAACCGGCTCCTCCAGGAGCAGCTCCTCGCGACGCGTGCCGGAGCGCTGGACGTCGATCGCCGGGAAGATGCGCTTCTCGGCCAGCTTGCGGTCAAGGATGAGCTCGCTGTTGCCGGTGCCCTTGAACTCCTCGTAGATGACGTCGTCCATGCGGGAACCCGTGTCCACGAGGCAGGTGCCGATGATCGTCAACGAGCCGCCCTCTTCGATGTTTCGAGCGGCGCCGAAGAACCGCTTGGGCGGATACAGGGCGATCGGGTCGAGACCGCCGGAGAGGGTTCGACCGGAAGGCGGCAGGGCCAGGTTGTACGCCCGGGCGAGCCGGGTGATCGAGTCGAGCAGGATCACGACGTCGCGTCCGGTCTCGACCTGGCGCTTGGCGATCTCCAGGGCCATCTCGGCGACGTGGGTGTGGTTCTCCGTGGGCTCGTCGAACGTGGAGCTGATGACCTCGCCCTTGACCGAGCGGCGCATGTCCGTGACTTCCTCGGGCCGCTCGCCGATGAGGGCGACCATGAGGAGGATCTCCGGGTAGTTAGTGCTTATGCCGTTGGCGATGTGCTTGAGGAGCATCGTCTTGCCGGCCTTGGGCGGGCTGACGATGAGGGCGCGCTGGCCTTTGCCGATCGGGTTGACGAGGTTGATCAGGCGCTGGCTCAGGTTCTTGGGGTCGGTCTCGAGGTTGATCAGTACGTCGGGGTGGACGGGCGTCATGTCCCCGAACTGAGGGCGGCGGCGGGCTGTGTCCGGATCGACGCCGTTGACCCGGTCTACCCGGATCATGCCCCAGTACTTCTCGCCCTCGCGCGGGGCGCGAACGGAGCCACTGATACGGTCGCCGATGCGGAGGCCGAAGCGGCGGATCTGGCTGGAAGAGACGTAGACGTCGTCCGGCGTCGGCATGAGGCCGTGACGGCGCATGAACCCGAAACCTTCGTCGACGACGTCGAGGATGCCGGTCGCGTAGGCGTGCCCTGCCAGCTCGCTCTGCCGCGCCAGGATCCGGTCGACCAGCTCTTCCTTGCCGGCGCCTTCCTCTTCCATCTCGAGATCGCGGCCGACGGTCTGCAACTCGTTGACGCTCATCCCGATGAGTTCGTTGATGTCCAGGTCGCGGCTGTCGCCGTCCTGGAAATCGTCGTACTCGGCCATTGGCGCGCGGCCGGCGGGGCGTCGGCGAGGGCGGCGGTTGCGAGAACGCTGGTCTGGACCGTTGGCAGGCATGGGGTCAGGGCTCGTGTGGGAAAGGTGCCGTGCGGGCTTCGCGCGGAATCATTCCGCTGCGGGGATGCACGGTCGGGGCGACGCGGAGAATACCTGCCCCTGAGGGTGGCGTCAACCCGCCAGTGGCGTCGCGCCGGGGCCGGTGATCCTACGCCCCCGGCCGTCGATGGGTCGTGGGCCCGATTCTACGGTCGCAGAGTGCCGAAGAAGACCTGCCAGGCAAGAAGCGACTTCGCGATCAGGCTGAAGAGCATGTAGGCGCGCTCGCCGTACAGGTAGTCGCTCCAGCGGCCGACCTTTCGGTACTGCAGGACCATGTTGATGGCGAAGACGTTGAAGCCGATGAAGAGCGTCACGAAGATCGCGATGACGAAACCCGGAATGGGCGCCGAGTTGGGCTCCGTGGCCGAGACGAGGATCGTCACGAAGATAACGATCCAGGGCACCGCCCCTGCGATGCACCCGAAGATGTAGTGCAGCCACTGCGGCCGGTCGCGACCCTCGTTGGCGATCTCCATGCTCCAGCCGAACAGGATCATCGCGGCGTTCACGCCGAAGATGGCGATGAGCGTGCCCACTTCCTGGACGCCCGCCAGGGCCGCGATGACCACGATCATCACGCTCGAGCTGAACGAGTACTCGATCCAGCGGATCGGGTTCTGGCCGCGCGCAAGGTGAGCCTCGTACCAGCGCCGGGCCGGGAAGGCCATCGAGAAGTGGGCGACCGCGCTCATCAGGAAGAAGAGGGCAACGGCCGGGCCGATCGGCAGATCCCAGATCGGCCGCTCGGCCGTCACGAGGTGCTTGGTCGCCTGGTCGAAGTGGAGATACGTGCTCACCACCGGAGATGTCACCAACGGGTTCTTGGCCAAGGAGAGGGCCATGATCGCGGCGGCCTGGGCCAGGTGAAGGACCGAGAGAACGGTATTCCAGCGGAAGAGGTTCGCTGATCGATCGGACGCTATCGCGACGGCTGAGGCGGACATCTGAACTCCCACTCATGCAGTCAGGGGTCGGTACCCCTCAAAGATACGGAGCCGAGCCCGCGTGTCCAGACGGCGCGCGGCCCGTTTCACACGTCGCCTCGACGACGGGCAAGGAGGTCAGGCGGCCTCGAGCTCGCCCGCCGCGACGGTCTGGCGCCTGGCCGAGAGGCTGGCTCCCGCGCTGGCCAGCGCGACACACGCGATGGCGATGAGGTCCGGCAGGTGGAGCACCTGGCCGAGCAGCAGGAAGCCGACCGCCGCGGCGATGGCCGGCTCCAGGCTCATCAGCACGCCGAACGTGGCCGCCCGCAGGCGCCGCAGGGCGGCGATCTCGAACGTGTACGGGATGGCGCTGCTGAAGAGGGCGACCACAAGGCCGCCGGCGATCGCGAGCGGCGCCGACGCCAGGGGCTTGAAATCGGAGAGCCCGAGGGCGACCGGCAGGACGGCGACCGAGGCTACGACCATAGCCAGGGTCAGCCCTCTGCCGTCCGGCCAATACTTCGCCATGTGGCGGCCGGTCACGATGTAGAGCGCCCAGCAGGCGCCGGCGCCGAAGACCGCCATCAGGCCCAGGGCATCGTCCGCGACGAATCGACCCCCGGCCAGGATGTAGATGCCGGCGGCCGCGAGAACCACCCAGACCAGGTCTAGCGGGCGGCGCGAGCCGAGCACCGCCACCGTCAGAGGTCCCCAGAATTCGATCGTGACGGCCACGCCGAGAGGGATGCGCGTCAGGGCCACGTAGAAGAGCGAGTTCATGGCCGCCAGGATCAGGCCGAGAACGACGCAGGTGACGAGCGCCTCTCGCGTCGCGCCCCTCAGCCGGACCGGCTGGAAGGCCAGCAGGAGGAGCGCGCCGAAGACGATGCGCATCGTCACGACCGGTAGCGGCCCGTACTCCTTCAGGAGCGTCGTCGCAAGACCCGCTCCGAACTGCACGGAGAGGGCTCCGGCCAGGATGAGCAACTCAGGCGGCACGGAGTCCATGCGGGCGGTCGACGGCGCCTCGCCCGCCTCTCCGGGCCGCTCGGTCGAGGTGGACCCGCCGGTCATGTCCGGTCCCATCGCCGGTTCCGCGGTCATGCCGCGGCCGAACTGATCGCCCTTGCGGGCCGGATCAGGCGCCCTTGCCGGCCGCCTGGCGGGCGGCTTCCCAGTCCTTCTTGAACTGGACGATGCCCTTGTCGGTCAGCGGGTGGTGGACCATCTGCTGCAGGACCTTGAACGGCACCGTGGCGATATGCGCGCCGGCCATGGCCGCCTGGGTGACGTGGAGCGGGCCCCGGACCGACGCGACGATGATCTCCGTCTCGAAGTCATAGAGCGAGAAGACCTCGGCCAGCTCGCGGACGACCGTCATGCCGTCCTCGTTGATGTCGTCGAGCCGGCCAACGAACGGTGACACCAGGCTGGCTCCGGCCTTGGCCGCCAGCAGCCCCTGGTTCGTGCTGAAGATGAGGGTGCAGTTGGTCTTGATGCCCTCGTCGGCGAAGCGCGAGATCGCCTCGAGGCCGTTCTCGCTCATGGCCACCTTGACCACGATGTTCGGGGCGAGCTTGGCGAAATGGCGGCCTTCTTCGAGCATTCCCTCCACGTCGTCGGAGATCACTTCGGCCGAAACCGGCCCGGACGTGATCTTGCAGATCTCCTGGAGGATGGAGTCGTAAGACCCGCCGACCTTGGCGTAAAGGCTTGGGTTCGTGGTGACGCCGTCGAGGACGCCCCAGCGGGCGGCGGTCTTGATCTCTTCGATCTCGGCCGTGTCGAGGAAGATCTTCATCGGGCAGCTCCTGGCTCGCGGGGACGGGCCTGGGCCCCGTGGTTTGAGCCCGCGCTCTTCGCGAGCCCCGGCGGGGAGCCTCGCCCCCGTGGGGAGCCTCGTCCTTCAGCCGGATCGTACCATCGCCGCCCTCCGCGCTTCGGATGGCGGATGCCCGGCCCGCGCCGTCTACTCGACCGGTGCGACCCCGAGAAGCGCTTCGCTGTGGGGCGGCTCGGGGGCGGGTCCCCGGTAGACGGGCACGCGGCCCTCTGAGACCGCCACGGCGGATCCGATGAAGCCGTCGAAGAGCGGGTGCGGGCGGTCCGGCCGGCTCCGGAACTCCGGGTGGAACTGGCTGGCCACGAACCAGGGGTGGTCCTTCAGCTCGATGATCTCGACGAGCCGGCCGTCCGGCGACTGGCCGGACAGCACCATGCCGGCCGCTTCCAGCAACGCGCGGTACTCGTTGTTGACCTCGAAGCGATGGCGGTGGCGCTCGTAGATAAGCTCCGAGGCGTAGACGCTCGCGGCCTTGGAACCGGGCGTAAGGCGGGCCGGGTAGAGGCCGAGCCTCATCGTGCCACCCTTCTCCTGCATCGTCCGCTGGTCCGGCATGAAGTCGATCACGGGGTGCTCGGTGAACATGTCGAACTCGGTCGAGTTGGCGTCCTCCGTGCCGAGCACGTCGCGCGCGAACTCGATCACGGCGCACTGCAGGCCCAGGCACAGCCCGAGGTATGGCACGCCGCGCTCGCGGGCGAACTTCGCGGCGAGGATCTTGCCCTCGATGCCACGGTGGCCGAAACCGCCCGGGACGACGATGCCGGCAAGCCCGGTCAGCTGCTCGCCGACCGATTCCCTGGAGAGGCCTTCCGAATCGATCCATCGAATCTTGACGTCGACCTCGTGGGCCCAGCCGGCGTGCTTGAGCGACTCGATTACCGACAGGTAGGCGTCCGGCAGCTCGATGTACTTGCCGACGAGGCCGATGTCGACCACCGGCTTGGGACGCTTGATCAGCTCGACCAGCTCGGTCCAGGACTCCAGGTCCGGCGACTGCGCCTGATCCTCCAGGCCCAGCTCCCGCACGAGCAGCGAGCCGAGACCGGATTCCTCGAACATCAGCGGGACTTCGTAGATCGTGGAGGCAGTCTCCGCCGGAATCACGGCCTCGCTGGCGACGTCGGTGAAGAGCGCGATCTTGTCGCGTATCTCCTGGCTGACCGGATAGTCCGACCGGAGGACGATCACGTCCGGCTGGATGCCGATGCCGCGCAGCTCCTTGACGGAGTGCTGGGTGGGCTTGGTCTTGAGCTCGCCGGTAGCGGCCAGGGCCGGCAGCAGGGTCACGTGGACGTAGGCGACGTTGCGGCGGCCGACGTCCTTGCGCATCTGCCGGATGGCCTCGAGAAACGGTAGCGACTCGATGTCGCCGACGGTGCCGCCGACTTCGACTATGACGACGTCCGGCCTGCCGTCGCGGGCGAGCTGCTGGATCCGCTCCTTGATCTCGTTGGTGATGTGCGGGATAACCTGGACGGTCCCGCCGAGATAGTCGCCGCGCCGCTCCTTGCCGATGACGGCCTGGTAGATGCGGCCGGTCGTGACGTTGGAGAGCTGGCTCAGGTTCTCGTCGATGAAGCGCTCGTAGTGGCCCAGGTCCAGGTCCGTCTCGGCGCCGTCGTCGGTGACGAAGACCTCGCCGTGCTGGTAGGGCGACATGGTCCCGGGGTCGACGTTGATGTAGGGGTCGAGCTTCAGGACGGATACGGCGAGGCCGCGGGCCTTCAGGAGGCGGCCGATGCTGGCGGCGGTGATCCCCTTCCCGAGCGAGCTGGTGACGCCTCCGGTCACAAAGACATACTTCGCCATGGCTCGCGGCTCCTCCGGGGGTTTTTCCAATTCTACGGACGAGGCCAACTAACCGCAAATCGAGTCGCGTTTAGTGAGTCGAGGCGGGGACGCCCGGGCGAGAGGCGGCGTATCAGCGCCGGGCGGGCGCAGCCGTCAGGCCGGGCCCCCACACCTCCGGACCGCAGATGAACGGCTTACGCCGGTGGCGCGGGATGGCGCTCGGGTCGGTCCACCAGGCGTCGACAGTCGCGTCCAGCCAGTCGCCCAGCTCGGCGAAGTCGTTCCACGCGCTGAACGGCCAGCCCTCCGCCCGGCAGATCGTGACGAGGTTGCTCTTGGCGAAGATCACGTCCGAGTACGCAGCGGCGTAGCGGTCGGTCTCGCCGTCGCCGATGAAGACAACCGTCCGGCCGGCCACCTGGTGAGCCAGGACGCGCTGCCGCTTGCATGTCCCGCAAACGAGACAGTCAGGATGTCCGAACGGGAACTCAATCGAGGCGCGCTGCCCGTCGAACGTCGTCCGCGCGGTTATGACCGGTATCTTCGGGACGCCCATTCGCGCGAGGGCCGGCTCGATGAAGAAGCCGAGGCCGTCGCTCACGACCTCGACCGGGACGCCCAGCTCCAGGGCGCGCGTCACGAACCGGGTGAAGGTGGGGTCGTGCGGTTGTGCCTCGGCCAGTGCCACGACCTCGTCGGGGATCCCGGGCAGCAGCTCCGCCTGGCTGCCTAACAGGGTCCTGCTGCCCACGGTGCCGGCCGTATATGCGGCGTCGTCCTCCGCGTAGCGCTCGCTCGCGAACCGGTAGACGACCTTGTCGGTTACGTCGGTCCGAGCGATCGTGCCGTCGTAGTCGACCAGGATCGCCAGCGGCGGCCGGCCGGGCACCAGCGGCGGCACCGGGACGGGCGCGGGGGAGGCAGCGCGCGGCCGAGTGGCGGCGGCTCGCGGCGCGCCGGGCTCCCGGTCCAGGCCCTGACGATCAGCTGACATCTCGCAGAGGATACCGGCGCCGGAGAGCGGGCGCCTTCACGCCTCTCGTTCAGGTCGGCGCTTCGGACGCTCGGCCCCGGGAAGCCGCAGCTTTCTCCCCATGGTGGCTTCGCCCTCCGTGAAGAGCGCGAGCGCCGCGGCATGACGATCCGCGAACTCGCAGCGCTGGCCGGCATCGGGGTGTCTACGGTCTACGCGGCCGAGTCGGGCCGCGTAGCCGCGCTCGAGACCTACGTTCGGCCGGCGCGCGCCCTACGGCTGCGATGCGAGCTTGACCTGGCCGATCCTCGGCGGCGGAGCTCCGCCCCGGCGATGGCAGAGGATCCGGTGCATGCCGCGAGCCGCAGCGCCGAGCGAGACTGCGGCAGGTCAGGGCCGCCGGACGGTCACCGCGCCCATACGGGAGACGAGGATGCCCGTCACGATGATCAGGCCGCCGAGGACCTGGGCCAGGACGATCGCCTCGCCGAGCAGAATCGAGGCCAGCATCACCGCGAAGGCCGGCACCAGGAACTGGAAGAGCATCGTCCGGGCCGGCCCGAGGACCTTGACCGCCTCGAACATGACGACGTTTGCGGCGGCGGCCGCCAGGAGCGAGCAGAACAGGAACAGGCCGACAGTAGAAGCGTGTATTCGCGACACGTCGAAGGTCGTGGCCTGCCAGAGCGCCAGTGGCAGCATCCCCAGGCAGCCCAGCCCGATGGCCCACGTCGCCGTCCGCAGCGGGGAGTGGCGGCGCAGGACCGGCGTCCCGAAAGCCACATAGCAGGCCCAGCAGATCGTCGCCGCGAAGGTCATCAGATCTCCGGCAGAGGCGCCGGTGAAGCCGATGCCGTGCGTCGCGTAGACGACCGAGACGGCCCCGGTGAGCGCAATCGCGGCGCCGAGCACCTTCGGCCGCGACAGCGTGTCAGAGCCGACGGCCGCGGCGATGAGCATCGTCGAGACCGGCGTGGCCGCGGTGATGAGGGCCGAGTTCGAGGCGGTCGTGCGGCCCAGCGCCGTCGCCCAGAGATCCTGGTAGAGCCCGAAGCCGGCCAGGCCAAGGAGGAGCATCGGCACGATGTCGCCACTCGGCAGGCCCACGCTCCCTTCCCGCCAGCGCAACACGGCCAGGAGCACCAGGAAGGCCGTTCCGAACCGGACGAAGGCGAAGAGGATCGGCGGCACGTCGGAGAGGATTGCCTTGACGGCGACCACGTTGGCACCCCATGTCAGCATCACCAGCACGATCGCGATCTCGGCAATGTAGCGAGCGCGGGCCGTATGGGCGAGCCGGGCGGGAGCCGCGGCGCCGGCGGCCGTCGCATAGACGGCCTCTCCGCCGGCGATGGGATGTTCGGGGCCCGGTCCCCGAGATCGGGGGATCTGACGATTCATGACCGGAAACACAATCGCCCGGACCTCACGGCCCGGGCGACCTCCTGGATCGATGTGCGGGCTAGATGTTCTCCTGATCGAGCTCGAGCGACTCTTCGTCGCCTTCCTCGGTGAGCTTCAGCCAGACGAAGAGCCCGGCCAGCACGAGAAGGGGGATGACTACGAGTGCGGCGATCATCACCAGGAGGAACGCCGCCAGCATCTTCAAGAGCTTCACCGTCCTGCCTCCCTACCGTCCGCTGCCGCCACCGGGGCTCAGACTCCCGGCTTTGTCTTCTGTCCCCGGAAGTCCGGGGCCTGCGCGATCATCGCCTCGACCTCGTCTCGCATGAACTCGGCGATGACGTGGCGACTGCCGGTCTGTGTCGCCATCAGAAGCCGGAGCACGAAGGCTCCGTCCTGCTCGAAGAAGAAGATGTCGCGCGGCTTCTGCTCGTCGACATATCTCCCGACGACACGGAACGCCGCTTCATAGTAGCCCGCCTGGCCCCAGGTCACCGCGCGGTGCTCATTGTCGCGCCTGGCCTGGCCTTCTTCCAGGAATCGGGCGATGTCGTCGTCGAGGAAAGTGAACGTCTCCTTGGACTGCGAGCCGAGATGCTCGGACCATGCGCCCGTCGTCGCCGTCTCCACGACGAGGCCCTGGACGATGAAACCGTCGGGCGCCTCAACGACAAGGACCTCGCGCATGCCGCGCTGGTCCAGGAAGGCGCCGATGGATCGAAGCACTTCCTCGTAGTTCTGCCGCGGACTGCCATCGTAGATCCGCATATCGCTTCCTCATACTCTGCCGACCCTTGGGCGAGACCACGGATGTCCCCTGCCGGCAGGCGCAACATGGCCTCTCACGTGTGAGCGGCGTCTCGTGCCGAGTGTACCAGCCCATTGCGGACCCGCAACGCTCGATGGTTCGATACGCAGGCGGTCGCTCGGCTCCGCCTGCTCCGGCAGATGCGCGGCGGGCCGTAGAATGGCCTGGTAACCGGGCCTGAAATGTCGATCCCGCCGGGTCGTCATTTTTGCGCCCACCTCGCGAGCCCAGCCCGGCCGAGCTGCCTGGCACCGGGGCTTCGAGCGAGACAGTGGACAGCTCGGGCAGGCGCGCCTGCGACCCCAGGTGACGTACCCGACCGCGACATCGGCCCACCGAACGGTGGCGCCGGCCAAAGGAGCTGGGGAACCGAATGACGGACGTGGCCGAGAACCTCGACCAGCTGGCGATCAATACGATTCGAACTCTTTCGATGGACGCCGTCCAGAAGGCCAACTCCGGTCACCCGGGGGCGCCCATGGGGATGGCCCCGATGGCCTACACCCTGTGGACCAGATTCCTGCGCCATGCTCCAACCGATCCGGCGTGGCCGAATCGCGATCGATTCCTGCTCTCGGCCGGCCACGCCAGCATGCTCCTGTACTCGCTTCTCTATCTCACCGGCTACGGCTTGACCATGGAGGAGATCCAATCATTCCGGCAGTGGGGATCCCGGACGCCCGGCCATCCCGAGCACGGCATGACGCCCGGCGTAGAGGCAACGACGGGACCCCTCGGCCAGGGCTTCGCCAACGGCGTCGGCATGGCCATCGCCGAGCGCCGCCTCGGCTGGGAGTTCAACCGGCCCGGGCACGCCCTGGTAGACCACTATGTCTTCGCCATCTGCTCCGATGGCGACATTCAGGAAGGGATCGCCTCCGAGGCGGCCTCGCTGGCGGGGCACCTTCGCCTGGGCAAGCTGGTCTTCCTGTACGACGACAACGGCATCCAGCTCGACGGGCCGACCCAGATGGCCTTCTCCGAGAGCGTCGTCGATCGCTTCGACGCGTACGGCTGGCATACCGCCAGGGTCGACGACGGCAACGACGTCCAGGCCATCGGCGCGGCCATCGCCGCCGCGAAGACGGACGACAGGCCCAGCCTGATCGCGGTTCGGACTCACATCGGCTTCGGTGCGCCGACCAAGCACGACACACAGAAAGCACACGGAGCGCCGCTTGGCGAGGACGAGATACGCGGCGCCAAGCTCGCCTACGGCTGGGATCCGGATCGCCAGTTCTACGTTCCGGGTGCCGCGCTCGCCCGCTTCCGCGAGGCGATCCCCGCCGGCGAGAAGTTCGTGGCCGAATGGCGCGAGGAACTGGATCGCTACGCCCGCGACTTCCCGGCCGAGGCCGCCGAGCTCAAGCGGCGCTGGAACCGCCGCCTCCCCGACGGCTGGGACCGGAGCCTCAAGACTTACGCCGTCGGCGATGGATTGCCGACCCGCAAGGTCAGCCAGGAGGCGATCAACGCCCTTGCCGGCACGGTCCCGGAGCTCTTCGGCGGATCGGCCGATCTCTCCGAATCCAACCTCACCGACGTCGGCGGGGGTGGCGTCTTCGAGGCGAGCGAGCCCGGGGGCCGAAACATCCGCTTCGGGGTGCGCGAGCACGCCATGGGTGGAATCGCCAACGGCATCGCCCTGTACGGCGGCTTCATTCCATATGCGGCCACGTTCCTTGTCTTCAGCGACTACATGCGCGGCGCGGTCAGGCTGGCGGCCCTCAGCTGCCAGAAGGTCGTGTACGTCTGGACGCACGACTCGGTCGCGGTCGGCGAGGACGGGCCCACCCACGAGCCGATCGAGCAGGTTGCCGCGCTTCGGGCGATCCCCAACCTGGACGTCATCCGGCCGGGCGACGGCAACGAGGCCGCCGCGGCCTGGGCCTGCGCCGTCGAGCGCGACGGCGGCCCCACGGCGCTGATCATGTCCCGCCAGAAGCTGCCGACCCTGGCCGGCACCGCCGAGAAGGCTCGGGCCGGCGTGGCCCGGGGTGGCTACGTTCTCCGCGACGCTTCGGGCGGCGCCGCTTCGCCGGACCTGATCCTGATCGGCACCGGCTCGGAGCTCTCTCTGGCGGTCGGCGCGGCCGAAGCGCTCGAGAAGGAGGGCATTCGAGCCCGCGTCGTGAGCCTGCCCTGCTGGGAGCGATTCGAGGCCCAGGACGCCGCATACCGCGAGTCCGTCCTGCCGGCGGCCGTCCGCAATAGAGTGGCCGTGGAGGCCCTCAGCCCGTTCGGCTGGGAGCGCTACACCGGCTTGGACGGCGCCATCATCGGCATCGACCACTTCGGCGCATCCGCCCCCGGTGACGAGGTGATGCGCCGCTTCGGCTTCACCGTCGAACGCGTCGCAGAGATCGGCCGGGCGGTCGTGCGAGACGGCTTGCGCGGCCGCGTCGAGACGGTCGAGCACGGCCCGGAAGCCCGCTGAGAGGAGCAGTCATGCGCATCGCCCTTGCTGCCGACCACGCCGGCGTCGAGCTGAAGGCCGAGCTGCTGGCACGCCTGGCCCCGCTCGGCCACGAGCTGATCGACCTCGGCGGCGACGGCGCCAATCCGGAGGACGACTACCCGGACTTTGCCCGCGCCCTGGCCATGGCCATCCTGGACGGTCGCGCGGACAGGGGCATCCTCGTTTGCGGCAGCGGTGTCGGCGCCTCGATCGCCGCCTCCAAGATGCCCGGCATCCGGGCCGGGCTCTGCCACGACACCTACTCCGCCGGCCAGGGTGTCGAGCACGACGACATGAACGTGCTCGCGCTTGGGGCGCGCGTCATCGGCGTCGAGACGGCCGTCTCGTGCGCCGAGAGCTTCCTTGCCGCCAGGTTCAGCGGGGCCCCGCGCCACGTCCGGCGCGTCGGCAAGATCCGTGCCATCGAAGAGGAGGCCGCCCGGATGGAGGCGGCCGAACCCGGCCGCCACGGCCGGTGAGAACCCCAGACCAGCCGGTCGCCGACCAGCTCACGCCAGCCAAGAGGCCACCCCAATGACCGACCCTTCAACCGCCAGATCACTCGCCCTGGACCTCACCCTCGCCGACGCCGGGCTCGAAGCGGCCCTGGCCGCGGCCCGCGACCGCGCCGTCAACCAGGATTGGGCCGACCGGGCCATCGGCCGGCGAGATCCGTCGGTCTGGACCGACCAGGAGGTCACCAAGCGAGCCATCGCCACGCGGCTGGGCTGGCTCGAGGCGCCGTTCCACTTCGCCGACGAGACGGAGGAGCTGAAGGCCTTCGCTTCCGAGGTTCGAGACGAAGGATTCACCACGGCCGTGTTGGGCGGAATGGGCGGCAGCAGCCTGGCACCGGCGCTCCTCGCGGACGTCTTCGGGGCGGCCGAGGACGGCATCCCGGTCCGGGTCCTGGACTCCACGGACCCGGCCGCCGTCGCCGCCGCTCTCGACGACCTCGACCCGACTGCGACGCTCTTCATCGTCTCGACCAAGTCCGGCACTACGGCCGAGTCGCTCTCGTTCCAGGCCTACCAGTGGGAGCGGATCGACATAGCCCTCGATGAGGCGGGCATCGGCCGGCCCACCCAGCCCGGCGACTTCATGGCCGCGATCACCGATCCGGATCCGAGCCTCCGCTCGATCCCCCACCACGACCAGCTGCGCGAGGTCTTCCTCAACCCGCCTGACGTCGGCGGCCGCTACTCGGCCCTGACCTACGTGGGGCTGGTGCCCGGCGCGCTGCTCGGGATAGACCTCGACGCGTTGCTCGAGAAGGCCCGGGCGATGGTCATCGCCTGCGGCGTATCCGATCCGGCGAAGAACCCCGGCCTGGCTCTCGGCCTGGCCATGGGCGTCTTCGCCAAGGAGGGCCGCGACAAGCTGACCTTCGTCATCGACCGCGAGCTGGCAGCCTTCGGGCCCTGGGTCGAGCAGCTCATAGCCGAGTCCACGGGTAAACACGGCGTCGGCGTCGTGCCCGTCGACGGCGAGCACCTGGCCGACCCGGAGGCCTACGGCAACGACCGCGTCTTCGTCCGGATCGCGCTGGACGGCTCGGTCGGTCCGGATCACACGACGAACTCGAACGTCGAGGCCCGTTTGGCCGAGCTCGCCGAGGCGGGTCACCCGATCATCCGCATCGACGTCGGGTCGAAGATCGAGCTGGGAGCCGAGTTCGTGCGCTGGGAAGTGGCGACGGCTCTCGCCGGAGCCGTCCTGGGAATCGACCCATTCGACCAGCCGAACGTCGAAGAAGCGAAGGTCAACACCCGGGCCGTGCTGGCTGCCTTCGAGTCGGGCGGGGCCGGTGGCGGCGACACGGCCGTCCGCCTGTCGGACGAGGCCGGGCTCCTGGCGGCCCTGAAGACCCACCTGGGCAAGCTCAGGCCGAACGGCTACGCCTCGATCCAGGCCTACGTCGCCCAGACTCCGGACCGCGACGAAGCGCTCGCCGATATCCGGACACAGCTGAGAGACGCGACCAAACGCGCCACGACGGTGGGCTACGGGCCGCGCTTCCTGCACTCCACGGGCCAGCTCCACAAGGGCGGCGCACCTATCGGCTGGTTCATCCAGTTCGTTTCCGAGCACGCCGAGGATCGCGCCATCCCGGGCAAGGACTACACCTTCGGCCAGCTGATCGATGCCCAGGCCATCGGCGACGCCCAGACCATCGGCGCCCACGACCTGCCGATACTCCGGATCAACCTCGGACAAGACCCCGACGCCGGCCTGGCCGCCTTTGCGCGCGCCCTCGGCTCGGTCCTCAAGGAGGCATGACGCAATGGAACTCGGCTTCGTCGGGCTCGGCCGGATGGGCGCGAACATGGTCCGGCGCCTCCTCCTCGACAAACACCGCATCGTCGCCTACAACCGCACCGCGGAGAAGACCCGCGAGATCATGACGGAGGGCGCCGAGGGCGCCTTCTCCCTCCAGGAGCTGGTCGAAAAGCTGGCCAAACCCCGTGCGGTCTGGGTCATGGTCCCGTCGGGCGATGCCACCGAATCGATGATCGACGAGCTGCTCAAGCTCCTCGAGCCCGGCGACACGATCGTCGACGGCGGCAACAGCAACTTCCACGACAGCGTCCGGCGCCACGCCAAGGTCGCCACGCACGGCGTCAACTTCATCGACGCCGGTACCTCCGGCGGCATCTGGGGCCTCAAGATCGGCTACTGCCTGATGGTCGGCGGCGAGCCGGAGCCGGTGAAGCGGCTCGAGCCCATCTTCCGGTCGCTGGCCCCCGAGGACGGCTACCTCCACGCCGGCGGCCCCGGTGCCGGCCACTACGTAAAGATGGTCCACAACGGCATCGAGTACGGCCTGATGCAGGCCTACGCCGAAGGCTTCGAGATCCTGCACGCCTCGGACTACAAGCTCGACCTGGCGGCGATCGCCGATTTGTGGATGCACGGCTCGGTCGTCCGGTCGTGGCTGCTGGAGCTGGCCGTCTCGGCCTTCTCGCAGGACCAGGACCTGACCCACCTCAAGGGCTGGGTGGCCGACTCGGGCGAGGGCCGCTGGACCGTCCAGGAGGCGATCGACAAGGACGTTCCGGCGCCGGTCATCACCCTCAGCTTGCTCAACCGGTTCCGGTCGCGCCAGGACGACAGCTACCAGGCCAAGGTCCTGGCCGCGCTCCGCAACGAGTTCGGCGGCCATGCGGTGAAGACCGAATGAGCCCGACCCGCGTCTCCGCTCCGCCCCCGCCGGCCCGGACCGCCCGCCAGCTGCGCGAGGCGGCCACGGCCGCCCGGCGCCGGAGCCGGCCCGACGCGGACACGAACCCGCTGCGACAGGGCCTGCGCCTCGAGCGCGTGCCGGATCCGTGCGCCTTCGTGCTGTTCGGGGCCACGGGCGACCTGGCCCACCGCAAGGTCATCCCGGCCATCTACCAGCTGTGGCGGACGAACCTGCTCCCGGCCGAGTTCAGTCTCGTCGCGGTTGCCCGGCGGCCGTACACGAACGAAGCCTTTGCCGCCGAGGTTCGAACCTCGGTCGAGAAGTTCTCGCGCGTTCAGCCCATCGACGAGGCGGCCTGGGACGAGCTGGCCAAGCGCATCACCTACCAACAGCTCGACTTCTCGGACGACGCCGGCTTCGACCGGCTCGGGGCCAGGCTCGACGAGCTCGACGGACAGAACGGCACGGCCGGCAACAGGCTCTTCTACCTGGCCACGCAGCCGTCGCAGGTCACCGAGATCGTGCGCCAGCTCGGCCGCGTGGGCCTCGACAAGGAGATCCGCGGCGCGGGATGGCGCCGGCTCATCGTGGAGAAGCCTTTCGGGCGCGACCTCGACTCGGCCCGCCTGCTCAACCACGAGGTCCACAAGGTTTTCCGCGAGACGCAGGTCTATCGCATCGACCATTACCTGGGCAAGGAGACGGTCCGGAACCTGCTCGTCTTCCGGTTCGGCAACGGCATCTTCGAGCCAGTCTGGAATCGGAGCTACGTAGACCACGTCCAGATCACCGTGGCCGAGTCGATAGGCGTGGAGGGACGCGGCGCCTTCTACGAGGAGACCGGCGCGAGCCGCGACATCCTGCAGAACCACCTGCTCCAGCTGATGACGCTCGTTGCCATGGAGCCGCCTTCCTCGTTCCAGGCCGACGCCTTGCGCGACCAGAAGCTGCAGGTATTGCGGGCCATCGCCGCGCCCGATGCGGACGACGTCCGCCGGGACGTGGTTCGCGGCCAGTACGGCCCGGGCTGGGTCGGCGGCGAGCCCGCGTCCGGCTACCGCCAGGAGCCCGAAGTGGATCCCGATTCGGAGACGGAGACCTACGTCGCCGGCCGGTTCACGATCGACGACTGGCGCTGGAGCGGCGTCCCCTTCTACCTGCGCGCCGGGAAGCGGCTGCCCAAACGAGCCACGGAGATCGCCATCCAGTTCAAGGACGTGCCGCTGCGGCTGTTCCGCGAGTCGGCCGGCGATCCAGCCCCGAACGTCCTGGCCATGCGCATCCAGCCCGACGAGGGCATAATGCTCCGCTTCGCGGCCAAGGTGCCGGGCCTGGGCCTGGACGTCCGGGCCGTGAACATGGACTTCGCCTACGACACCTCGTTCGTGGTGGATTCGCCGGACGCGTACGAGACACTGATCCTCGACGCGCTCCTCGGCGACGCCTCGCTCTTCACCCGGTCGGACGAGGTGGAGGCGGCCTGGGCCGTCGTGACTCCGATCATCAACGCCTGGGCCGAGTCCGCTCCCCCGCACCTCCCCAACTACGCGGCCGGATCGTGGGGGCCTGAGGCGGCCGACGAGCTGTTGGAGCGGGACGGCAGACGGTGGCGAAGGATTTGACTCCCGCCCGGCCCATGGCCCACTCCGTCGCCGAGATTGAGGGCCAGCTGGGCAAGCTGTGGGCTCACGCCGCGGTAGCGCGAGCCGAAGCCGCCAGGGCGGAGGCGGCCCTGGTCGCGGCCCAGGCCGAGGCGGCAGCCCGCGCCGCAGCAGCCCTTGCTGCGGCCCGCGAGACGAGCGACGCCGGCGGCCACCATGTCGCGGCCCGGACCAGTGTCCTGAACCTTGTCGTCGTGGCCGGCGACAAGGCAACGGCGCAGGAGTGCTCGGCGACGATCGCCGCCACGGCGAGCCGCCACGCATCGAGGTCGCTCATCCTCTCGGCTACCGATCCGGACGGCCCCGCCGGGCTGGATGCCCGCATCGAGGCGCTGGCGACGACGGCGGCCCGCGGCCGGGCCGAGGCGGGCGCCGAGACGATCCACATCGCCGCCCGCGGCGAGACCGGCCGGCACCTTGCCTCGATCATCGTCCCACTGCTGGTCCACGATCTGCCGGTGGCCCTGTGGTGGCCGAAGGATCCGCCGTTCGGCACTCACCGCGCCGAGCGGCTGCTGCCGATCGCGGATCGCCTGATCGTCGACGGGTCGGCCTGGTCCGGCAGCGGCCTCGATCTCCTGGCCCAGATGGCGGCCGTCGCCGAGGAGCGCCACGTCGTCGTGGTGGACTGGGCGCTGTTGCGGCAGGCCCGCTGGCGCGAGGCCCTCGCCTCCGTCTACGACCTGCCGGATCTCCGCCCGCACCTCGGGGCGGTTCGGCGCATCGAGGTGGAGTATGCGGCCGCGGAACCCGGCGACCCGGCCGGGGCCACGAACGTGGTCCGGCCGCTGTACCACGTGGCCTGGCTGGCCTCGCGGTTGGGCATGACCGTTGTGGAGCCGATGCGCCGGGCGAGCGAGGGCCGCCGCCACGCCACTCTTCGCCAGAAGGACCACGAGGTCGAGGTGTTGCTGCGGCCGGCGCTCTCGGACCTCGGCGCCGGGTCCACGGTCAGTGTCCAGATCGCCTCGCGGCTCCGGGGCGCAGAGCTGCTGGGCAGCGTCGCGGCCGGCGATCGGATCGTCGAGGTCTCGGTCCTCGACAACGGCCGCGAAAGGGTCCGGCGCAGCTACGTGGCGCCTCGGCTGTCCGACGTGGACCTGCTCGGCCGGGCCGTGGAGGAGGGAGTGGCCGATCCGGTCGCGGTCCGCGCCCTGGCGATGGCCGGGAGACTCCTGGCGCCCGATTCGGGAGTCCATCTGGGATCCGACAGGAGCTCGTCCCACGGGACCGGCGACAGGAGCCACGACGATGACTGAAAGCGATCCGGATCTCGAAACGGCGCCCGCCGTTCCGTGCGGGACGGCCTCCGCCACCCTTCCTGCGCCAAATAGAGGCGAGCCCGAGCTGGTGATTGCGGCGAGCGTTGATGACGCCGCCTCCGCGGCCGCGGATCGGATCGCAGCCGCCCTGATCGCCGCCGTCGACCGGCGAGGCCGGGCCGACTTCTGCACCACGGGCGGCAACACGCCCGTCCCGATATACCACCTCCTCGCCCAGGCGCCGCTGGTCGACCGGATACCGTGGTCTCAGGTTCACTTCTGGTGGGGAGACGACCGTTTCGTGCGCCGCGGCGACCCCAACTCATGTGTTACGACCTTCGACGAGGTCCTGCTCGGTGCGGGCTCGCCGACCGGCGGCGCCCCGATCCCCTCGTCGAACATCCACCCGATCCCGGTGGACCGGGCCCTCGCCGGGCTCCACGACATCCACTGGTGCGCCGCCAGATACGCCGAGGAGCTCGCCGCCGGGGTCCCGCTCGTCGACGGCAACTGGCCCGGCTTCGACCTGATCCTGGTCGGCGTCGGCGACGACGGCCACGTCATGTCGGTCTTCCCGAATTCACCGGCCCTGGACAGCATGGCCTGGACGATGGCCGTGCCCGCGCCGACGCACATCGGGCCGCATCTTCCCCGCGTGACGGTCAACCCTCGACTGCTCGAAGCCGCACCCGTCCTGGTCTCTACCTGCGGCGCCAGAAAGGCGGAGGCCATCGGCCACGTCTTCGGCGACGTGCGCGACGACCGCCGCTGGCCGGTTCAGCGCACTCGCCGCGCCGGCGCGATCTGGATCGTCGACGAGGCGGCCGCGGCCCGCGTCCCGGCCAGCCTGCGCGGATAGTCGGCTAGGGCGCGGAAGCCTGCTTGGCCTCGAGCGCGGCCAGCGCGGCCAGAGCCGCGGCCACGCTGCCGCCCATGGCCTTGAGGATCTGCAGGTAGAGGGCCCGGTCCTCGGGCTTCACGCTGGCCGGCACCCCGGAGATCGTGGCCGTTGCGGCAGGGGTGGAAAGCGCGGCCACGCTGACGGCAGGAGTCGGAGGCGCCTTCCTGGCCGGCGGGTTGGCGGCAGGTGCGGGCCGTGCGACGGTGGCCGAAGCGGGATCGATTGCGCTGACGTTCACGGCGTTCGCCTCAGGTGCGTACCGAGGGTATCGGTCGGCAGCGACGATTCGGCAAGGGCGATTCAAACGGACGGGGCGGCCGGCCGTCCAGCGGTCGGGGCGCCGGCGCGGGCCAGCCGGTCGCGGGCGGGGGCGCCGGGGCGGCAATCTGGCCAGATTCGAACCCGGGTAGAACCAGGTCGGTTCCCACGCGTGCGATCCCGCTCCCCGCGACCCGAATCGCCGCCGCCGAAGCTCGGCCGAGCGTGCGTCTTGGCGGATCGAGCCCTCAAGACTCGATTCCGGCCCTGGCAAACTCGGCTCGTGCTACCCCGGTTTGAATGTGGCCAGATTGGACGGCCGACCATTGCCAGGGCGCGCTTCGGGCAGTAGCCGTTCGGGTTAGCCTCGAGGTACTACTGGTCGTAGGCCTCGGCGAAGTGGACGCGACGCCCTCGGGCGGGGAATCGAGAGGACCGCCGCTCCGAAGAGCGGCGGTCCTCTGCGAGTGACGGGCCCGCGGGGCCGAGGGGATTACGCGATTTCAGCGGGCTCGAACTCCGTCTTGCGCATGAACCAGACGAAGATGACCGTGCCGGTCAGGGCAAAGCCGAGCAGGCTGAGGTTGAGGATCGGGTAGGAGACGCTCGGGTTCGAGCCGCTGACGAGGGCCCCCGGGATCCCGCCCAGGCTTGTCGAGATCGAGTTGAGCGAATCCACCTGGTCGCCGGCCTCGACGCCGTAAGCCTGCGGGATGATGTAAAGCATCGACGCGAGGACGAGCAGGACCGAGACGATCCGGAAGGTCCGAGGGTCGTCGTCCGAATCGCCGGTCAGCTTGGCCAACAGGGCCCAGAAGAGCACCAGCGCGGCCAGCGGGGCAGTTATCGGCACGCCCAAGTCGGCGCTCATGTAGATGTTGGGGAAGAGGAAGACGGCGCTGAGGGCGAACGTCACGACGAGCAAGCCGTCGCGAATGAGGATGTAGCTGAGCCACCACACGTCGCCGCCGAACCGAAGAGTCAGACCCTGGAGGTAGCGGACGATGTACGGCCGGGCGAAATGTAGCGACAGGGTAAAGGCCCACAGGATCGGCAGCACGGCGGCCACCGACAGGATGATCCAGTACTGCGTGCCCTGAACGAGAGCTGCTTGCTGATCCATCGTGATCTCCTAGCTCTGCGCCGCGGGCTGGCTGGCAGCGCCGGCTTCGGCCTTGCTGGGGGCCGGTGAGGCAAGGCGGAGGTTGTAGGCGACGGCGATCAAACCCATGATGCCGACCAGGAACGCCGAGAGGTAGCAGAGCGCCAGGGCGATGGTCTGATTCTGCGAAGTGACCAGGATCGAGGCCAGCTGGTTGGAGATGCTGCTGCCGACCGTAGTGACCTGCGATCCGAGAAAGTAGGGCACGAGATACAGCCCGGCCCCGGCGCCGATCAGGAATGTCTGAGCCTGGAAGCTGCGCGCGTCCGCGTCGGCCCGGGTCATCAGCTTGAGCAGCAGGGCGCCGAAGGCGCACACGGCCGCCAGCCCGCCGGTGATCGGCAGATCGTTGTGCTTCACCACGTCCGGGTAGAAGAAGATGAAGCTACCCAGGAAGACCTGGAGCAGGAAGACGTCGCGCATCCCTACGTAGATCGTCCACCACAGATCGGCTCCGAGCCGCAGGGTGAACTTCTTCGTCAGCATGAGCATGTACGGCCGGGCCAGGTGCAGGGCCACGGCCAACAGCCATAGTGCGACGAGCGCGGCCGCTATCGTCCCTTCAATGAATTGTTCGGCTGCGCCGAATGCCGGTGATTCCATCAGTCTCGACCTCCTGTGATCGACGGTGGGGTGCTCGCCGATTCGGCTGGGCTGAGCCGGCCACTCCGCGCCGGCACTGATTCCACGGCCGGGGCACCCGGGCCGTCACTCGGCCCGCGCCCCGACTGGACGTTTACCTGCGCGCAGCGGTAGACCGCGTCGCACCTGAAGCAACGCGTGGCCTCGGCCTTGGCCGCGGCCGGCTCGATGCTCGGCTGCGTGGCCGCGAAGGAACCCGGCTTGTATACCGGCAGCTCCATCCCGACCCTCGCCCGCGTCGCCAGATCCACGGTCAGCACCGGCTCCGGGCCCTTTGGCACCCGGACCGTGGCCATGATCTCGGCTTCGCCGTTCTTGCTGCCCGAGAGGTACTCGTGGATCGAGCCGGCGGCGCGGCGGCCCGCCCCGACGGCATGAATGATCGTCTTGGCGCCGGAGACGACGTCGCCGCCGGCGAAGACGCCCTTCCGTCCGGTCGCCTGGCCGGCGTCGGCGACGATGCCCTTGAAGCCGCTCGTCTCGATGCCGGCGCCTGCCGGCAGGATCGACGGATCCGGCTCTTCGCCGACGGCCACGAGGACCGTCGTCGCGTCGATGGCGCGATCGCTGCCGGGGATCGGCTCGTAGACGGCTCGTCCGCCCTCGAACTTCCCGGTCGGTCGCTGGCCGATGTAGGAGATCGAGGTGACGCCCTTGGCGGAACCCTTGACCTCGGTCACGGCGGCTTCGAACAGGATCTTGACGCCTTCGTGCTCGGCGGCCTCGGCTTCCTCGGCCTGGGCCGGCATCTCGGCCCGGCCGCGGCGGTACAGGACCGTCACCGACGATGCACCTGAACGGAGCGCGGACCGGGCCGCGTCCATAGCCGTGCTGCCGCCGCCGACCACGACGACCGCGCCCTTGAGGACGGGCTTCTCGCCGAGGTTGACCTGCTTGAGGAAGAGCGTTGCCGGGACGACGCCCGGCAGGTTGTCGCCCGGAACGCCGAGCTTGCGGCTGCGGGAGGCTCCCGTGGCCAGGAAGATGGCGTCGTACTTGGCTTCCAGATCGGCCAGGGTGTAGTCGCGGCCCATGGCGCTGTCGAGCTTCAGCTCGACGCCGAGGCCGACGATGCGATCGATCTCCTCGCGCAGGACCTCGCGCGGGAGGCGGTACTCCGGGATGCCGATGGCCATCATGCCGCCGGGCACCGGCATCGCCTCCAGCACGGTCACGTTGTAGCCGAGCCGGGCCAGGTAGTAGGCCGCCGACATGCCGGCGGGTCCGCCGCCGACGATCGCGACCTTCTCCTTGCGCTTGTTCTTCGGCGCGGCGACCGCCGGGAGCTTGCCCTTTTCGGTCGCGAAGCGCTTCAGGCGCCGGATGGCGATCGGTTCGTCGAGCGTGCCTCGCCGGCAGGACGACTCGCACGGGGCGGTGCAGATCCACCCGCACACCGAGGGGAATGGGTTGACTTCTGCGGCTACGGCGTAGGCCTCGTCGTAACGGCCCCTGGCGATTAGCCCGACATACCGCCCGGCGTCCGTTCCGGCGGGGCAGGCTTCCTGGCAGGGCGCGATTGGATCCCGGCGGGAGTCGGTCACCATCGACCGCCAGACCTGCCAGTCATTCGGGCGCTCGCTCGTCCGCCACTGGAAGAGATCGCCCCAGGGCGAGACGCGGACCGGCTTGAGCGATTCTCGGGTGACCTCGCTCAGCGGCTGCCAGGCCGGGGCCGGATCGGCCGGCCGGGTGATCGGGCCCTGGCGGGCGGCCAGCGGCGTCGCTCCGGGCACGCTGTCCAGGTTGACCACGTGAGTGGGGCATTCGCGGACGCAGATCCCGCAGCCGATGCACTCTCCGACCTGGACGGGGTACTCCATCATCCAGTTGAAGGGGCTGCCGAACTGGCCGCTCCCCTCAACGCCGGGCCGTTGCGGCCGGCTCATGTCGAGGGCCTGAACCGGGCAGACGTCCATGCAGACGCCGCAGTTCAGACACCCTCCGTTCTCGATCTGTATCCGGTAGCCCATGAGGACGCCTCGGCCGTGCGGATTGCTCCACTCGAGGATGGCGCCCGGCGACGATCGGCTACATCTGCCGGAGGAAAGTAATTACCTACCCCGCCGGGTGGGCAGGAGAAGCTACCTGCTGCCGGCTGCCCGGCTGCGCGCTCAGCGATGCCGGTACGGCAGGTCGCGGTGGGATCGATCGTGCGTGACCAGGTCGCGCGGCGGATCCGGCACCAGCCCCTCGCGGACGGCGCGGGCCGACAGCTCGGCGCGGTTCTGGGCGTGGAGCTTCTCGACGATGTTCTTGAGGTGGAACTTGACCGTGTTCTCGCTGATCCCGAGCTCGACCGCGATCTCACGGTTGCGCAGACCGACGGTGACGTGCCTCAGGACTTCCAGCTCGCGATCGGTCAGACGCTGGCTGGCCTGCGGGCTGACGCCCGGCGTCCGCAGGAACTCGTCGATTATCCGGGCGGCCGTCGCAGGCGTGATCGCCGGCTCACCGCGAGACACGCCTTCTAGCATGGATCTGAGTTGGGGCGCCTCGAGGTTCTTGAGCAGGTAGCCCTGGGCGCCGGCCTTGATCGCACGGAAGAGGTCGGCCTCCTCCTCGCTGACCGTCAGCATGACGATGGCGATTTCCGGGTGTTTCGCCTTGATCTGGGCCGTCGCCTCCAGGCCTGAGACGTTGGGCATGCGCACGTCCATCAAGACGACTTCTGGCGAAGTCTCGTCCGCCATCTCGATAGCCTCGGCACCGTCGGAGGCCTGGCCGACCACCTCATGCCCCCAGGCGAGCAGCAGCGATGCGACACCGTCGCGGAAGAGGGCGTGGTCGTCCACAAGCAGGGTTCTCATAGTCTTCAGTCTGCCTCCGAAAGGGTGACAGCGGGCAATCGGCCCGCCTGATGCTGCGTTGACGGACGCTCCGTCTCAGTGGACGGAGCAACACCTGGGGGTAGGTGGCCCCACGAGGCGCTTCCTACCGGAACATGCAGTTCGACTGTGGTGCCGGCGCCGTGCCGGCTGTGCCAGATGATTTGGCCTCCGATGGACTGCGCCCGTTCACGCATCCCGGCGAGACCGAAGTGCGGCCATCGCTCCGGACCGGCCGCGAGCAGATCTGCATCGAAGCCGACGCCGTCGTCCTCGATGCTCAGAACCAGGTCGGATCCATCGAGAGCCAGGTCCAGGCGGACACGATGGGCGCGGGCGTGTTTTCGAACGTTCGTCAGGGCCTCGCGGGCGATGCTGAAGACCTCGGCCTGGGCCGCCGCCGAGAGCTTCGCGTCGGCCGCTTCCGGGCTCACGTGGAAACGCACTGCCAGCTTTGAAGACTCGGCGTACAGGGCCGCGTATTCCTCGAGCGCGGGGGCTATTCCTCGATCCGCCGGAACGGGCGTCGAGAGGCTCAGGATCGCCTCCCGCACGTCCACGTAGACCGACCGGGCCGCTTCCGCAAGTTCGGCGAGTTGCCGCCGCGCCTCGGCCACGCGGCCGTCGGAGAGCATCTCCTCGACGGCCTGGGATTTGGTGTTGACGTAGCCGAGGACCTGGGCCAGGCCGTCGTGCATCTCGCGGGCGATGCGTTCGCGCTCGCCCTGGACGGCCAGCAGCTGCAGCTCTCCCCGCAGCCGGGCGGCCTCGAGCGCCAGCCCTACCTGCGTCGCCAGGGCGGAGAGAGTTTCGACCTCGACGACGTCGAACCGGCGAGTACTGCGAGCAGGCAGGGCCAGGCCGAGCATCCCGATCCTCTGGTCGCCGTGCCCCACCGGCGTCGAGAGCCGGATCTGGTAGCCCGGCCGAAGGTAGCAGCCGAGGTCGTCCTCCTCCGCCTCCATCACACCAACTCCCGGCTCGTTGCCGACAAGGACGCCCGGGCCGGCACTGGCGGCTCGAAGCCGCAGCTCTCCGGCCGGCCCATCAAGTGCCAGCAACGCCCCGTCGACCCGCAGCAGAGAGCGGCAGTGATCGACGATCGAGGCGATCGTCACGTCGGGGTCGGCCTGGCCGGAGACGGACAGACTCACGTCGTAGACGGCCCGCAGGACCGCGTTCCTCGACTCGAGAACGGCGTTGCGCTCGCGCAGGTCGCCGGTCAGCCGGTCGATCCGGCCGAAGCTGTACAGCGCGCCCGTTCCCACCACCGCGGTTACGACCGCCAGCACCAGCAGGGTGTGGAACGGAAACGGCAGGACGGCGTCGAAGGCAGTGTCGCTCAGAACCTCGACGGTACCCACGAAGAGGACTGCGGCGACGACGAGAAACCAGCGACCGCGATGCATGCGACTCCAGCCGTACCAGGCTTCCGGACGATTCCCTGGCGACCGTCCGACCCACCCGTTCAGGCAGTAACTATGCGCCGAATCGGGCTCTGCAACCAGATCAGCCGATCTTGTCCTGCGGAGCGGCACGGTTGTCGTCGTGGCGTTGGAGACCCAGCGGCAGACCGGCCTCGCTCGATATGTCGTAGCGATCGGTCGTATCCGTTGACGCGGGGCGGCCGGCCCGAAGATGATCGCTGCGACATGGTCGCCACGAGCAGATCCACCAGCGAACCGGCTTCGGCCGCACGGACCCTCGCCAGTGAGGCCGACCTGGATGCGGTCGAGTCGGCTCGGCGGGTCGCCCGCCTCTTTCCTGAGGTCTACAGGCGATACCACTGGGCCAATCGCGTCCACGGCGGCGACCTGCCGGTCACTCGACGTGCGCTGGAGGTGCTGCAGCATCTCTCGGCGAGCGGCCCGCTGACCGTCGGAGAGCAGGCCGAACATCTCGGCCTCAGGCGCAATTCCGCGTCGGAGCTGCTCCAACGCCTCGAGGCCAAGGGGCTGGTAGCGCGGATCCGCGACGAACGCGATGAGCGGCGGGTTCTCGTCTGGCTGACCGACTCGGGGCGAGACGTCGTCTCTCGGGTCGGCCAGGTGCTGGCCCCGGATCTCATCGCCCAGGTAATGGCGACTCTGTCACCGGAGGAGCGAGCGACCGTGGTCCGCGGCTTCGAGCTGCTCGCCTCAACCGATCCCTCAAGCCCAGCCGCCGCCGTCCGGCCGGCGGCCGCCCCACGATCCGAAAGGAACCGCACATGACCATCGCCGTGACCTGCGAGTCCTGCGGCATGCCGCTGGCCGGCGCCGAAGATCACGCTCTCTCGGACTCGACCATCCCCTACTGCGTGCACTGCGCCCCCGAGGGCACGCTGCCTCCGGCCGAGGAGCGGCTCGAGCGTTTCACGCAGTGGACGATGCGCCAGGAAGGCCTCGACTACGCGGCGGCGCGGGAGAAGGCCCATGCCTACATGAAGACGATGCCGGCCTGGAAGGACGCCTTCTAGCCGCCCGGGCGCCGCAGATCGAGAAGGCCGTCGGGCGATCCGGCGGCCTTCTCGTCGTCCTCGGGCAGCTCGCCCATCCGCCCCAAGACGGACTCCGAATCGTGCCGACGGCCGACCCATTCGGCGGCGCACCGGCGATATGATCGGGACGGGCGTCCGACTTCGACTCTTGGCCCGTGAGGAGCTCTCAATGCCGCACATGGACATCGTCGGCTGGATCGTCGTCGGCTTCCTCGCCGGCGCTCTCTCGGGAGGGGTCATCGACCGAGGCCCGGACGGCTGCCTGGCCAACACCGCCGTCGGCATCCTCGGCGGTCTCCTGGGAGGCTGGTTCGCCACCGAGGAGCTGCACATGGACAGCACGCGCGGCTTCCTCGGCGCCCTGCTGGTGGCCTTCCTCGGCGCGATCGTAATCCGCCTGATCCTCAATGCCCTCGAGGGCGACGACCGGCGCCATCGAGGCGACCACCACTAGCCGGACACCGGTCCGGCGCGCGGGGGCGGGGCACCGCCCGACCGGCGCCGCCACGGTGCCCGCTCGCCGGCCGACGAGGCGCCAAGAACGCTTGGCGACGGCGCGAGCGCACCCTCCCGGACCCGCCGAAGGCGGAGACTGGGCGGCCGCACGAACCGGCGGCTGGTGGTGAGACCGCACGTGGGTGAGACCGCACGTGAGCGAGGACCGCAGTTGCCAACGACGGAATGCGCCGTCTGACGGCGGGCGGCCTACCCGTTTCGCCAGGCCGGACGGATTTCGGCTCGACAAGCGCCGCACTACACGATTCGCTGTAGGATGCGCCCGCTAGATGTGCGGCCACCCGGCGCGCTGCGACTCCGGACCCGGGAACGGCCGTCCGTGCGCAGGCCCCAAGGAGGGCGACGATGACGACCAGCAACATCGATAACGCCGCGTCCTCTCAGCCCAAGGCGGCCCCCTCGGCCGTGCCGGCCGAGCCAAAGGCCCCCGCCGAGCGTCCGTACTCGCCCGGTCTGCAGGGCGTCATCGCCGCCGAGACCGCGATCGGCTTCGTCGATGGCGAGAAGGGCCAGCTTCTGTACCGCGGCTACCCGATCGGACAGCTCGTCGAGAAGGGCACATACGGCCGAGTGGCCGAGCTGCTCTGGACGGGCGAGTGGCGCAAGACCGCCCGCCTGGTGCCGGCCACCATCCCAGAGCCGGTCATGTGCGCGCTCCGTGAGCTACCGGACCACGCCCACCCGATGGACGCGCTGCGCACCGCGGTCTCGGTCTGGGGAGCGTGGCGCCGGCCGCACTGGCCGCCCACGGTGGACCAGGCGCGCGAACTGACGGCCTTCGCGCCGTCCGCCCTGGCTGCCTTCCATCGCCTCCGCCAGGGTCTCGAGCCGGTGGCCCCGAATCCCAAGCTCTCTCTGGCGGGCGGCTTCCTTCAGCAGCTCAACGGCAAGGACCCGGATCCCGCCGCGGCCCGCGCGCTGGATGCCTACTTCATCGTCGGCGCCGAGCACGGCCTGAACGCCTCCACGTTCACCTGCCGCGTCATCATCTCGACCAGATCGGATCTGGCCAGCGCCGTCTGTGGCGCCATCGGTGCGTTGAAGGGCCCGCTCCACGGCGGTGCCCCGGCCGAGGTTGTAAGCCAGCTCCATGAGATCGGCTCGCCGGAGCGGGCCGAGAGGTGGGTCCGCGAGGCCATCGCCCGAGGCGACAAGATCATGGGCTTCGGCCACCGCGTCTACCGCGCCTACGACCCGCGAGCCGCCGCACTGCGCAAGGTGGCCGAGGGAATGGCGGACATGGCCGAGTGGCTCGACACCGCCGTCAAGGTCGAAGACGTCGTCCTGCGGATCTTCGGCGAGCTCAAGCCGGACCACATCATCAAGACGAACGTCGAGTACTACGCCGCGGCGGTGCTGCAGGGCGTGGGACTTCCGCCCGACCTTTTCCCGCCGACCTTCGCCCTGGCCAGGATGGCCGGCTGGACCGCCCACGCAATCGAGCAGGCCTCCGCCGACAAGCTAATCCGGCCCGACGCTCGGTACGTCGGCCCGCCGGAGATGGACGTCCCTACCCTCAACTCCCGCAACTCTCGCTAGCCCTCCCGGGGACCGCGGCGCTCTGCCAACGGCGCAGCCGCTGGCTGTTCCGATCTGCCACGCGGGGCGTATCGTTCGTGCGCCGGCTCGGCGACTCGCCGGCCGGCAAAGGCTCGGACGCGTGAACGGGGAGGAACGCGGGGTGAACGAGAGCAGGATGGAGACAACCGCGACCGACGGGGGCGCGAGGGGCGGGCCCTCGACCGGCGCAGGGCGGATACGGACCCTCGCCCTCTTGTTGACCGGCGCACTGCTGATCGGATGCCAGAGCGGCTCCGCCACGCCCAGCGCCCAGGCGAAGGTCACGGCAACGCCGACGGCCGCCCCGACCGCTACACCGACGACCACTCCCACCGCGACTCCGACCGCCGCCCCGATCGCCACCCCGACGGCCCCGATCGCGCTGATTACGTTCAACGAAATGATGCTCGACGCCCCGGACGATCCACAGGCCCAGGCCCGCACGTTCACCTTCAAGAGCGACGGACCAGGGCCCGTCTCGGCCGCGGTCGTGAAGAACAAGAACGCATCCGACTCGACGAGCCTTTGCGTGGCGGTGGACGGCGGCGCGTTCACCTGTCAGTCCGGCGGGCTGCCCAGCTTCGCGGCCCAGGCCACGACGGCCCACTCGGCCTGGACGGTCCGGGTCATCTCGGCGGCGAATTCGACTACTCCAGTGGTGGACATCGCCTTCAGCTGGCCGACCAGCAGCCCCAAGATCAGCCTTATCCATGGCCGCCTGCAGGGCAGCACCAGCCCGGGCGTCCCGGTAGAGCTGAACGGCTTCAACGTCACATTCAGGCCGGGCGGGGCAGGCAACCTCACCGTCTCGTCCAAGTGGACCGTCATCCTCACATACGTCGACGTGGTGCTGGCCGACGCCACGGGCGTGCCCCTGGTCGCCATCGACCACCACCAATACACCGGCGGGGGCAGTGGGGTTAGCCAGATCTCGTACACGCATGCGGTCGACCACTCCAAGTCCTACCGCTTCCAGCTGCGCGACATGGCAGCGGACAACTACCGTCCGGATCTGAGCGCCGACATCTCGTTCCCGTGATCGCTCGGACTCGAATGTCCCGTGTGGGCGTCAGCGAGGCGCCCCCGTCTCGCCCGGTTGCGCGACGGGTGAAGCCGATCGCCCGCCTGTCCGCCTGGCGAAGACGGCGGCCATAATCGTGGCGCCGACGAGAAGGACCGCGGCAACCAGGAAGACCGACCGTAGGCCGACCGTGACCACGCTCGCCCCGATCGCGGGCCCGGCTATGCCGCCTATGTACAGCGGCAGGTAGATCAGGTTTAGCGTGGCCGAGCGACGCTCAGCCACCACCTCGGTTGCCAGCAGGCCCGAGACCATCGCACCGACGACGGCCTGGCAGGCGATAGCGACGCTATAGGTCACGGCCAGCCAGGCGACGGTCGTGCCGAGCGGCAGCAGCGCGAACGCCGCGGCTATGCCGGCGATGGCGGCAACGAGGACGGGCCGAAAGCCGAGGCGATCGGCGACCCAACCCCCCAGGGGCGAGAATGCCGCCCCGACGACGGTGGCCAGGCCAAGGACGACGCCGACCGAACCGGCCACCTCCAGCGACGTGTGCTCGACGTCGTGGACCAGCAGGGCAAGGTACTGGGCCGACATCTGGCGCCCCACGAAGACAAGTCCGTACACGATGAAGAGCCAGCGGACGATCGGGTCCGCCATGACTCCGCGCACGGCTCCGAAGGCGAGACGGATGGTGCTGCCCGTCGGCACGATCTCCGGCCGCACTTCCCTCGATCCGACTGCCAGCAGGAGCGCCACGGCGAGTGACAGCGCCGCGGCGAAGGCGAAGACAGCGGCGCTGCTGAGATGGAGCTGGTCGATCATGAAAGCGCCCAGGGTCGGGCCCGCCCCGAACCCGAGCGGGCTGCTGGCGGCGAAGATCCCCATGGCCAGACCGAGCCGGTGGCGCGGCGTGACGTCGCGGATCGCGGCCATCATCACGCCGCTGTTGCCCAGCTGGAACCCCACGAGCATCATCCCGACCACGAGCTGCCAGGGCGTCTGGCTGGCGGCGATGACGCCGAAGACGACCGCTTCGACCAGGGCGCTCCGGATGATCACCGCCTTGCGGCTGTACTTGTCCGCCCAGACACCCCAGAGCGGGATCAGCGGCAGACCGGTCATGAAGAACATCGCTCCGAGGATCCCGACGAAGTGCGGGATGTCCGCCGCCGCGACCCCTACCTCACCCAGCCGGTTCGGCATGAATGCGTAGATCTGGGCGACGCCGAGGCCTTCGACGAACGAGGTGACCCAGTAGACGGCCAGGAGCGGGCGCCAGTCCGGCGCGGGTCGGTGGTTCACGCGAGCAGCCTATCCGAGTGGGGCGGCTGGAGCAGCGACGACAGACATTCGAGACGGTCCGCGGTTCCCAGGGGGCCTGCAGTGGCCCCGAATCTCCTCTCCGGCGATCGCGTTGACCCCCGGATATTCCTCGGAAGGCCAACAGGCGGTATCTTTCGCAGGTCCATCACCGACGGTCGATGGATCGGACAGGAGGAACAGGGGTGGACGACAGGATCTGGAAGAACGTTTCAATCGTGCTGGGAGTGGTGTGTGCGCTGCTGATCGGAGTGGCCGGGGCCCTCATGATCGTCGGGCACAAAGCCGGGTCGGCCGCGGCTACGCCCACGCCGGCGGCGAGCCAGGTGGCCTCCGCGACGCCCAGCGGCACGGCCGGGCCCTCCGGTTCATCTCAGACGACCGTGACACCACCGCCTGGGCCGACGCCCACGCCGGGCCCGATCAGCCCCGCCACGATCACATTCAACGGCCTGGGCCTCGACGCCGGGAACGATGCGGACGCGACCGGCCGGACCTTCCAGTTCGTCAGCGACGGCGCCGGCTCTGTAACCTTCGCCATCACCAAGATCTCTGCCGGCGGCACGGCCAAGCTGTGCATCAAGGCCGACACCGGAGCATTCGCATGCCAGGTCGGCACCCCGGGCAAGCTGCCCAGCTTCCCCAAGGGAAAGTCCGACCCGGGTCACAACACCTGGACGGCGACCCTGATCGGCTACGGGACCTCCAAGCCAACCGTCGACGTCACCTTCACCTGGCCCACTGCCAGCCCCAAGGTCACGATGAGCCACGGCCGCTTCCAGGGCAGCTCCAGCCCGGGCATATCGGAGTCGCTCAACGGCTTCACGGCCACCTTCCAGCCCCGCGCCGGCGGCAGCGTCAACGTCCAGGCGACGTGGACGGTCATCACGACCGACGCGAGCATGACCCTTCTCGACGACACGACGCCGCCGCCCGTCACCGTCGATCAGCGCGCCTACAAGGGCGTGACATACATCAACCCGGCCTTCACCGCCAACGTCGACGCGACCAAGACGTACGTGGTCAAGCTCCGCAACTCGTCCGCGGACAGCCAGCGTCCCGACCTGACCGCTCAGATCACGTTCCCGTAGCCTCCGGCGACCCGCATCCGCAGCCGACAACCGAATCGTCACCAGTACGCGGGCGGCTCGCCGCAGTAGTGCGGGCACGGCGAAGGTGCGTTGAGTTGGAGGTCCGGGCTTGGACGACCTGCCGGCGCAGGAGCTACCCCGGGAAGGGCTGAGCGACGAGGCAAGCCGCCCGCTCGAGGCCGGCGAAGGCGCCTTCGCGGCCTCGGCGACCGGCCCCACGACCGCGCCTTCCGAGGAACGCGGCTCCGGACTGAGTCGCCTGCGGAAGTCGCTCGACCCGAGAGACTGGCCGAGCCGCCCGCTGCGGCCCCTGCCGAGCCGATACAGGACGCGAGCGGTAACGCTCATCCTGGCGATTGCCCTCGTCCTGGGTTTCAGCGGCGCCGCCCCGCTCCCGTATCGCCCGATGTCGGGCGGGTCCGCGAGTCCGACGGCGGGCGCCTCACAAGGCTCGAGCCGGACGCCGGCGGCAGGAATCTCCGGCTCCGCGGCGCCGGCAGGACCGACGCCGCCGCCGTCGCCCGTGGCGGTAGCGTCCCAGACCTCGCCGACGGCCACGATCTCATTTTCGAACCTGATGCTGGACTCATCGGCCGATCCCGCCGGCACGATCCGCACCTTCAGTTTCGCAAGCGACGGGCCGGGCCTCGTCTCGGCCGAGATCGTGACCGCGTCGCCGGCCGAATCGAGCAGGCTGTGCCTCGCGGCCGAGGGTGCAAAGCCCGAGTGCGCCTCCGGCGCGACCCCGGGTGTTACCCAGGCGGCGGCGGGCGCCCACTCTCACTGGACCGTCACGCTGACCTCCGCCAACGAGGGCACGCCGACGGTGGACCTGGCCTTGCGCTGGCCCGCCGACCATCCATCGATCGAGCTCGCCGGGAGCCGTTTCCAGGGCTACCCAAACCCGGATTCGCTTCGATCACTCAATGCCAGCTTCAAGACCCGGGCGGCCGGCCAGATGGCCCTCACCGCCGCGTGGCCGCCGGCCCTCGTCGAAACGACGCTGACTCTGACCGATGTGACGAGTTCGAACGCAGTCACGGTCGACAAGGCTGACTACCCGGCCGCCGGCTCGATCTCCGGCACCTATTCGCACCGGGTTGCGGCCGGCCGGATCTACGCGATCGCGCTCTTCGATGCCGGCCCGGACACGGGTCGGCCCAGCCTGTCCGCCACGATCGCGTTCCCGTAGAACTGCGGGCCGCCGGCCGCCGTCGGCGCCGACTGGGGCGGCCCGGTCCGAAGACGTCAGCCGGCCGCCGGCCCGGCCTTTCGGACGACGCGGCCCAGCGCCCTGGTCCGGAAGCCGGTCCACACTCCCGACCGGAAGTAGACGTCGGCCTGGACCAGGGCCAGCGCCTCTTCCTGGGTGGGAACGCGGACCAGCAGGAGCGCGGCCGACATGTCGGCCAGAGCCCCCGCCTCGATCACGGTTCCCGCATCGCGCAGAGCGGCGAGTCGGGCCAGGTGCTCGGCGCGGACGGGCCCTCGCCGCTCGGCGGCATCGGGGCCCATGGCGGCCTCCACGACCCAGATCGGTTCGATCTCGATGCCCTCGGGAATCTCGCCGGCCATCGCTCCCCCTAACTCGTTCCGGCCGGCTCATCGGGCACGGCCTCGGGCGGAGGCGATGCCGGTCCGGCCTCCGCGCCTGCTCCGGCGGGTTCGGCAGGAGCGTCCGGGGTCTCCGGCTCAGCCGGCTGGACGGGCGGGATCGGCACGGCCGCGCCCTCGACGGCCTGCGCGCCTTCGATCGGGCCCGGCAGCTCGACGACCGCGTCGGCCAGGCCGTCGTATCGGTCCGAGCAGGCCAGGTAGATGACCTGGAAGTCCGACGAAAGCTCGCGCAGCAGCTGCGCGGCCCGGGCGGCCCGGGTGTCGTCGAAGGTGACGAATGGGTCGTCGAGGACCAGCGGCGGCCGCCGGCCCTGCGTGACGAGCCTCACGAGGCCGATGCGCGCCGCCAGGAAGATCTGGTCGATCGTGCCCTTGCTCAGCTGATAGGCGGCGACCCAATCGCTGCGCTCCGGCGCCCAGATCCCGATGTCCAGCGTCTGGTCGTCGATGTTCACCCGGCTGTAGCGGCCTCCGGTCAGCCGGGCCAGGTCCTGCCCGACCTGCTGCTCGAGGAAGCGAGTGGCCTTGCGCATGGTGCCGCTCTCCGCCGCCTCGGTCTCGGCCAGCGTCTTCTCGTAGATTCGGACCCGCCGCTTGAGCGCGGCCAGCTGGCCCTGCCAGGTGACCAGGCGTTCGGCCTCGCCGGCGACCTGCTCCGAGTCGACCGGATTGGCGTCGACGCGGGCGATCGCGCCAGCTTCGGCGTCCCGAGCCCGCTCCAGTGCCGCGTGGCGGTCCCGGACCTCGGCCTCCAGGCGTTCGCGAGCCCGGGCATCGTTGGCGATGGGCCCGAGGGCGTTGAGCGCGGCGGTCTTCTGCTCCATGTCGAGAGCCGCCCGATCGCGCAGATCCGCCACGTCGCTGCTGCCCTGGCCCGCCAGCAGGGCCGCGACTTGGACCTGGAGCGTGGCCATCTCCTGCCGCCGGGCCTGCTCGCTCGTGAGGAGCTTCTCGGCATCGGCCACGTCGCGGACGCCCAGCTCCCTGAGGATGTTCTGCACCCCGGACTGGGCCACGCGCAGGCCTTCCTCGGTTCCAACCCGACCCTGCCGTCGCAGGGTTCGATCTCGCTCGCGCGCCCGGTTTGCGTGGAGGGCGGTCATGGCCACGGAACGGCGCTCGTTCGTGAGAAAGGCCAGGTACGCCGCCAGGCCAAGAAGAAGGATGCCCGGGAGGACCACCGGCATGATCGGCGTCATGAAGCCGAATGCGATGGTGACCACACCGGCGAGCAGCGTCGCGGCCGTCATTGCCGCGGTGCCCAGATAAGCCGGCTCCGACTCGTCGGGTTCGACCGCCGGCCCAAGCTCCTCGCGCAGTGTCTCCTGCAGCACGAGGACCCGGCTCTGCAGCGTCCGCATCTTGTCGAGCTGCTCGCGCAGAGCGGAGATCGATCTCTCGGGCATCGCCTCCAGATCCTGGAGCCGCTGCTGCGCGTCGGCGGCCTGGCGGTATCGCTCGAATCGCTCCGCGACCACGACTCGGTCCGAGCGAAGCCGCTCGGCCTGGCGGGCGGCTTCCAGCATGTTCCGGCTCTCCGCAACGGCGGTCTCGGCCCGAAGTCGCGCGTCGCGAGCCGCCGCCAGCTCGTCGCGGTCCTTCTCGAGCTTCTCGAGCGCGGCCTCGCCGTTCCGCAGAGCCAGCTCCGCGCGGCCGACAGCCTCCTCGGCGATCTTCAGGCGGCCCGGGTTCTTGTCCCCTCGCGATTTCAGGGCCCGGATGGCGTCTTCGAGGCGAGCTCTCGCCCGCGACGAGCCCTTGTCGCCGCCGCCGATGCTGGCCTGCAGCCGGTCGCGCAGGGCGCCCTCGTCCCGGTCGAGGTCGTCGAGCTCTTCGTGGCGGATCGACGCGGTGGACCTGAAGAAGGCCTCGTTGGGAATGCCGGTCAGGTCGGCTATGAGTTCATCCACCCTGGCCGGGTCGGTGTGCGTCTTGCCATCGAGCTCGAGTGAGGCGCGTCCCCGCTGGCCTCTGAACTCCTTCTCCAGGACGCCTCGGGCGGGGACTGCGCCGGGCACGCCCTCGTCTTCCATCTCGAACTCGATCCGGACCGTCGAGCGATGGTCCTCGGGGCTGCCCCACGAGCGGAGGGCCTCCAGCTCGGCGGTGGCGGCGGTCGGCTTGCGGAACAGGGCCAGCTCAAGGCCGCGCTGGATGGTGGACTTGCCCGCCTCATTGGGCCCACGAATGATCGTAAAGCCGGGCGCGAGCGCTATGTCGAGGTCGCGGTGCCGGCCTAGATCCCGCATCTGCAGGCGGGTGATCCTCATCGGTCCGGTCCCCCGTTCACAGGGTCACCTGGCGGCCTTCGAGGAGATGCCGGCCCAGCCTCAGCACTTCGCGCAGGTCGGCCAGTTCCTCGGCCGCGCCGGGCGAGGGCGTGGCATTCCGCTCCAGTTCGGCTATTCGACCTTCCACCTTCATAACGAAGGCGCCGAGGACGGTATCGGGCGGCGGCGCGTTGCCGTCGGGGGACGACGGGATCGACACGTCTCGGATGCGGAAGCGCAGGAAAGATGGAGAGAGGGCCCGCTCGACCTCGTCCAGGTCCAGGTCCAGCTCGTCGGGGTACAACCCGGTCAACCTGACGTCGAAGACCAGGTTCGAGTCGGCGTGACGACCCAGCACGTCGATCAGCTCGGGCTGGCTGTGGACGCCGCTCACGTCCAGGTCGAGCTTCTCCAATCGCGTCTGACCGACGCGCCAGGGTTCGATGGAGACGACATGGCGCCCGCTGCGATCGTCCAGGGTGACGATCAGGACCTGCCCGGCGCCGTCCTGGTCCACCGCCACCGGCTCAGGTGCCCCGGAGTAGGCGTAGGAAACGGTCCCGGCCCGGCCCTCGACGGCCGAATGCCAGTGACCCAGCGCAAGGTAGTCGAGCCCGGTCGCGGCGATCTCGTCTTGAGTAATCACGACGGCATCCGAATCCGTGCGCCCCGGGATCGCCAGGGCCCCGTGGACCATGCCGATCTTCCAGGTGGCTCTCGCGTCCGCCTGCGCGTCGAGGCCGGCCAGCGGGCTCCGCGGCGAACGCTTCGTGTCGAAGACGCGGCCGTAGACAATTGCGTCGAGGGATGGGAAGACGATCTCAGGCCGGTAGGGCGTGAGAACCACGATCCAGTCGCTGGCGGCCTGGGCGATACCCGCCAGGTCGTATGAGCGGTAGATCGAGGCGCCGTCGTATACGTCGTGCGTGCCCGGGATGACGACCGTCCGGATGCCGGCCCGGGCGAGCCGCCCGAATTCAGCAGCGACGCGCTCAACGGAGCGGCGGGGCTGCGTGTTCGAATCGAAGAGGTCGCCGGCGACGAGGTAGAGGTCGACCTGCTCGGCGACGGCGAGGTCCACCGAGGCGCGGAACGCGGCGAACTGGCGCTCACGCTGGACGGCGGCCCGCTCCCCGAGATCCGTGTGCCTCGCACCCAGGTGGACGTCGGCCGTGTGAAGCAACCGCAGCATCGGACCGGTGTTTCCTCTTGCGCTCCGAGGCCCAGATACACGCCGGATCCGCGCCGCCACGGGAAGTCGCCGCAGGATCGAAGCGCTCGACACACACCGGGACGGCCGGGGCCGCCGGGACGAGCCGACTGGGCGATTGTGGCAGAGTCGGAGGTGGCCTATGAGGCGCACTTGAAAGGTGCGACCGGGCCGGCGTCCCGGCCTGTCCGATGCTCCGGAACACCCCTTGGGTTGCACCGGTGGCCCTGCTATTCTGCCGCCCTCCCGGTGCGTCCCAGACAGGCATGCCCGAACCGAAGATCGTCGTCCGGATCCGCCCAAACCTCCCCGCGTCCCAGTGCGTCCGGTCTCAATCCGAGGTTCGCCTGCCCCGGACACGTCGGCGCGGAACCCGCGGCTCCGGGAGGAGAATCGTGATCTACGTCGATCGAACCCTGACCTGTGTCGACTGCGGCGCAGAGTTCGTCCACCCTGCCGAGGACCAGGAGTACTACACCCAGAAAGGGTTCGCCTCGGACCCCAAACGCTGTCCGAGCTGCCGGGCAAGCCGGCGCTCGATGAGGGAAAACGGAGATACCTCCGGACGCTCGAACGGCGGCTCCGGAGGACCTCGCGATTACTTCGCCGTCGTGTGCACGCGTTGCGGCAACCAGGCCCAGGTGCCGTTCAAGCCGCACATGGACCGGCCGGTCTACTGCTCCGACTGCTTCCGCGTGGTCCACGCCCAGGGCGCGTAGCCCGGTTCCGGGCCGGCGCCCCGGAACCCTTCGCCAAAGAGAAAGCGGCGGTCGCCCGGAGGCGACCGCCGCTCGTCTTCGCGAGTGTCCTGGCGTTACTTGGCCAGGTAGCCCTGGTAGGCGCCCCAGCTCATCAGCGCGCCGCCACCGATGACGATGACGTCGGCAATGTACATCAGAGCGGGCGGGTTGCCGCCGTTGGTGAACTGGATGAGGGTCATCAGCACACCGCAAGCGAGCGAGACGACGGCGGCGCCGAGAAGGATCTGCGCGACCGGCATCGGCCACGTGATGTTCATGTTCGGGGCGACCTTGAGGTAGAGCACGACGCCCACCACGATGGCCGCCAGGACCGCCAGTATCGCCAGGAGGCCGGCGTTGCCCCAACCGAAGTAGTTGATGGTCACGCTGTAGACGCCACCAACGCCGTAAGTCGAAGACCCGAGGATCTGGCCGGCGATCCAACCTACTACAACAGCGGGAACGCCGTAGGCCACGAGCTTCTCGTTGGCCGAAAGCTTTGCCCAGAGTTCCTGAAGCACTAGTTGAGCCTCCTTCTCGCTTTGTACCAGGTCGTCCGTTGCCGGGCCGTCTGGCCTCACGCTCCTGTCGGCCGAACTAACGGGTCCCATGGCCGATGAGAACACGCGCAGCCTACACCGCGGTCCGAACCATGACCAGATGGGTATCGCAGAGTCAGGAAAATACCTACTCAGCGACTCATGCTTCGGTACGCCGATCCGGAGCCGCAGCGGCCTGCGGGCCCTTCCGGTGGCCATTTCCCCTCGAAACGTCCACGGATTGATCGGGAGACGTGCCTTCGGGCCGCGTTCCGGATCCGATCACCTCGCCCGACCTGCCCGTTTCGGCAGGCGGAACCGGATTCTCCTCGCCGTCCGCCGACTGCGCGGCCGAAGAGTCGTTTCGCGACACCGACACGACCCGGCCGGGCACCACGCGTGGGAGCTGGATCGATCGACCGGGCAGGCGCCGGTCCGCGTGCATCCGCTCCTCCGCCCTCAGCAGCGCGAACTCGAGGTCCGACGAGGCCGAGGGCCCAGACCAGCCGATGGCCAGCCAGAGCGGCACGGCGGCAGAGGCCAGCCACGGCTCGCAGACGAGCCGGATCCGCTCCACGTAGTTGATGGCCTGGATCTCGTCGGTCTCCGGCAGAAACGCGGCGAACCGGCCGTCGCCGATTCGGGCGACCCAATCCGTGGCCCGGGCCTCTCGGCGCAGGGCATCGGCGACAACCGGCAGCAGCCGATCGACCGGGTCGTCGCCGAGGCGTTCGGCCAGCCGGCGGAGACCCTCGACTTCGACCATGACGACCGTCACGGGCCGGCGATAACGCAGCAGCCTGGCGTTCTCGATCTCGATGATGCGGCTCCAGCTGGCCGGACCCTCCAGACCGGTCAACGAGTCGAGGGTCAAGCCGGTCGAGACGGCGCTCGGCTGGAGGGGCAGGCGGGCCATGACGCCCCCGGCAGCGTCTTGCACAGCCGGGCCTGGGCCGCTTCTGCGATCGGCGCCATCCCCATACCGAGCGAAGCCGGCGCCCTCGGCGCCCGGGGCGATCGTGGCAGGCCTCGACAGGAAGTCGGCGAGGTCGGGCGGCAGGGTCTGGGGAATCGGCGCTCGTGCCGACGGCGGGGCCGAAACTGCCGAGGCGGCGACGGATCCCGCGATCCCCGGTTCGGGGCGGTTCGGGCTCTGGGCCACGAAGAGCGAACGCCGCCGCGGAGCGGGCGGCTCGGGTTCGGGCCCGCGTGCGCGGCTTGATTCGAATGCTGCAGAGAGGTTCGGCCAGCGGACCTTGACCTGGGCGGAGCGGGACAGCCACAAGATCAGCGCGGCATTCGCCGCGACGCTCATCAGCAGAACCCCGACCAGCAATTCCAAGGGACTGCACGCTCCCGGAAGCGTTTACCTCGCTGGCCCGATTCTACGGCGCGCGGCCCGCAGCCGTTGGCCCGCGGGCCGATTCCCGGCGAGATGTTGCGTCCTGTCACTGCGTCTGCGATTGAGCCTGGCGGTACGCGGGCAGCCCTGTCGAATCCGGGTTGAGTCGCACGTCTGCTAGAATGTCTACCGCTCCCCAATTGGCGTTGCCGTGTCCGAGTGCCCGCGGATCCGTCTGGCGGTCGTCGCCAAGCGACCAGTCGCGGCGGTAGCGCCAGGGTTGGGAGATGGAGGAGGAACAATGGCTCGGCCAGTCCGCACGACGGTCGCCCCGAACCCTCTCCGGCCGGTCAAGTCGCACCTGATCGAGGAGTACAACGCGCGGACCAACGTCGTCCGCTGCGACTGCGGCTGGTCGGGCAATGCCGACGAGTTCGCCGTTCACCGTCGCGCAGTGGGCGCCGCCAGCCCGTCCTGACCGGCCGACGCAACGAAGCCTCGGCTTTCGCGACACACACCCTCCGCTTGACCGCCCCAGATCCGCCCAGCCGGCCCCTCGCCACGTACGAGGATCTCGGCTATCGAGACGTGTTCTGGGCTGGCCGGGCCTACGAGGACGCTTGCGACCGCCTCGCCATCCGGGCCCTGCTGCCCCCATCGGGCGGCAGGCTGATCGAGGTCGGCGCAGGCTTCGGCAGGCTCGCCGGCGAGTACTCCGGCTACGGTCAGATCGTCCTGCTCGATTCGTCGCCGGTCCACGTGGCCGCCGCCACGGAGAAGCTGGGCGGCGATCCGAGATTCCACGTCGAGCTGGGAGACGCCGCGGCACTGCCCTTCCCCGACGCCCATTTCGACGCCGCGGTTTGCGTCCGAGTCCTGCACCACTTCGGCGATCCGGCGCCGATGATCGCCGAGCTCGGCCGGGTTGTCCGGCCGAGCGGCCTGCTCGTGCTCGAGTTCGCCAACAAGCGCAACCTGAAGTCGATCGCGCGCCGCGTGCTCGGTCGCCAGGCCTGGTCGCCCTTCGAGCCCGGGGCGGTCGAGTACCGGCCTTTCCACTACGACCACGCGCCGGTGAGCGTTCGGCGGGCGCTGCGGACGGCCGGCTTCGAGATCGAACGGGTGCGGGCCGCCTCGCTCTTCCGGCTGCCCGGCCTGACCCGCCGGCTACCGCCGGGGAGCCTTGCCCGGCTGGAAGCGCTCCTTCAGGAGCCCCTCGGCTCGATCACTCCCGGACCGTCGGTCTTCGTCCTGGCGCGTCGCTCCGCCCGCTGAATCGGGGGGCCGCCAGGGCCGCATCCGAGTAGGCCCCGCCGCGGCCCAGATTGCGGTATCTGGGGATCCGGCGGCCCGGATTGCGGTTCGCAATTGCCAGTTGCTCGGCGCGAGGAATAGGGGCCGAATCAGCCGTCGAGGCGCGAAATCACACCTGTCGAGCGCCACCTGTCGAGCGCCACCTGGCGAGCGCCACCTGTCGAGCGCCACCTGGCGAGCGCAACCTGGCGATCGGCGTCGGAGAGTGGCCCTGCCCTCGCCAGACGCAACTACCCGTTGCGAACCGCAACGACTCCATTACCTCGGCCGGGCTCATCGCAGACCGACGCCCGTGGGCAAGGAACGCAGAAGGCAACGATCGATTGGGCCCGCGACTCCGATCAGCACTCTTCCTTGTTCGGGGCCTTCTGGACCGGCCGGTAGAGGAAGTAGTTAGCGGCGCAGGCAGCCTGGTTGCCCTCGTGGACCGCGGCGCTGACCTGGTGATCGTGAACGCTCGTGGCGTCGCCGGCAGCGTAGACACCGGGGACGTTGGTGTGCTGCTCGGAGTCCACGATGATCTGCCCCACCGGGTTCAGGTTCACCCCGAGCTGCCTCGCGATCTCGTTGCGGGCCGTCGGCGTGTGAACCATGAAGACCACCTCGACCGGGATCCTGGTCTTCTTCGGGTCGTCCAGGATTAGCGCCTCGATCTGCCCGTTCTCGTTCGGATACGAGGCGACGCGCCAGCGGTAGGCGGTGATGCCGTTCGATGCCAGGTCCGCCAGCCTCGATTCGGGAACGCTGAAGCCGCCAGCGCGGCCTGCCGCGATCGTGATCTTGCTGGTGAACTCGAGCAGGTCGAGGGCCATCTCGACGGCGTCCTCGTTGTGGCCGACGACGGCGACGGATCTGTCGACCGACTCGTAGCCATCGCAGGCGATGCACCAGAACAGGCTGCGCCCGACGCACTCGTCGCGACCCTCGAACTTCGGAAACGGATCGCGAACCCCCGTGGCCAGAATGACGCTCCGCGCGCAGACCTCCTCCGAGGCGCCGGCCTGGACCTCGCCGAGCGACCGGCCGAGCTCCTCGTCGCGAGCGACGTTGACATTCGTGCCGGCTGCGTCGATCCCGGTGCCGCCGGTCACATCCCCTTCGACCAGCAGCCTGAAGAGGTCGCCGTCGCGATCCGCCGCGGTTACGCGGCCGAGCAGGAACCTGGCTCCGTAGCGGGCCGCCTGGCGCCGGCCCTGGAGCCGTATCTCGGCCGCCGGGATCCCGTCGGGGAAGCCGAGGTAGTTGCGGTTGATCTGGCTCCACAGTGACCGGCCGTCGCGGTCGTCGATGACCAGGACGGATCGGCGCATCCGCGCCAGGTTGACGGCCGCGGAGAGTCCCGCCGGGCCGCCGCCGATGATGGCGCAGTCGAACACGCGAACGGCCGCGCCATCCGCACCGTCGGTCCGGTCGATGCCATGGGCTGTGCTCATGACGCCAATCATGCCGCCGCCGGCGCCCGGACGCGACAGGGAAATTCGTGCCGCGGTGATACCGGCGACCCCGCGGGCCTGGCGGTCCCGGCCGCCGGGACGCAGCCCGCGGGGAAGCGCGGGTCAACTGCTCGGGGCGCCTTTCCGACCGATCGGTAAACTGCGCACAGAAGGAGGCAGGCCCACCGAAACTCATGTCCACCCGACAGCGCCCGTAGAGGTCGCCCCTATCGCGCCGGCGATGCCGCCCAACGCAGCGCCGGCAGGCAGCGAGGCACCGGCGGGTGCCTCTCGGACGCGCGATGAGCGCCTGCGTCTGCTCCGGCCGCTACTGCAGCAGCGAATCCTCGTGCTCGACGGGGCCACCGGGACGCTCATCCAGCGCTACGGCCTCACTGAAGCCGACTTCCGCGGCGAGCGTTTCCGCGACCACCCGCGCGATCTGCGCGGCGATTCGGACGTTCTGTGCCTGACCCGGCCGGACGTCGTCCGGGCCGTCCACGACGCCTACCTCGACGCCGGCGCCGACATCATCACGACAGATACGTTCACGGCCACGAGTATCGCCCAGGCGGACTACGGGCTTGCGGACGTCGTCTACGAGATCCACGTCGAGGCGGCCAGGATTGCCCGCGCCGCGGCCGACGCAGCCGAGGCGCGTGAACCCGGCCGGCCGCGGTTCGTGGCCGGTTCGCTGGGCCCCACGAACAAGACCGCCTCCATCTCGCCCGACGTGGCCGACCCGGCCGCTCGCTCCGTGACCTTCGAGGAGCTGGCCGGCGCGTACGCCGAGGCCGCCCGGGGCCTTCTCGTGGGCGGCGCCGACCTGCTCATGGTCGAGACGATCTTCGACGTTCTCAATGCCAAGGCCGCCATCTTCGGCATCCAGGGCGTCTTCGAGGAGCTCGGCGTCGAGGTACCGCTCTGGATCTCCGGCACGATCACGGACGCGAGCGGGCGGACGCTCTCCGGCCACACTGTCGAGGCGTTCTGGAACGCGATACGCCACGCCCGTCCGCTCATCGTCGGGTTGAACTGCGCGCTGGGAGCGCGGCAGCTCCGGGCCCACGTCGAGGAGCTCTCCGGCCTGGCCGACACGTTCGTCGCCGCACATCCGAACGCCGGCCTGCCCAACGAGTTCGGCGGCTACGACGAGTCGCCCGAGGCGATGGCCGCGGTGATGCGCGACTTCGCGGCCGCGGGCATCGTCAATGTCGTCGGCGGCTGCTGCGGGACGGGGCCGGCCCACGTCAGCGCCATCTCCCAGGCCGCGCGCGAGTTTGCGCCGCGCGTCGTGCCGGCGCGACCGGAAGCGCTCCGGCTTGCCGGTCTCGAGGCCCTGAACATCGGCGAGGGCAGCCTCTTCCTCAATATCGGCGAGCGGACGAACGTGGCCGGCTCGCGCGCCTTCGCGAAACGCGTGGTGACCGGCGACTTCGAAGGCGCGCTGGAGATCGCCCGCAACCAGGTGGAGGGCGGCGCGCAGGCGATCGACGTCAACATGGACGAGGCCCTGCTCGACTCGGAAGCGGCGCTGACGCACTTCCTCAATCTCGTCGCGACCGAGCCCGCGATCGCCCGCGTCCCGATCGTCGTCGACTCATCGAAGTGGTCGGTCATCGAAGCCGGGCTGCGCTGCATCGGCGGCAAGCCGATCGTGAACTCGATCTCGCTCAAGGAAGGCGAGGAGCAGTTCCTCAGGCAGGCGCGGCTGGCTCGCCGCTATGGCGCGGCCGTCATCGTTATGGCCTTCGACGAACAGGGCCAGGCCGGCACGGTCGAACGCAAGCTCGAGATCTGCCGGCGAGCCCACCGTCTGCTGACCGAGGTAGCCGGCCTGCCGGCCGACGACGTCATCTTCGACCCGAACGTCTTTGCCGTCGCCACCGGCATCGAGGAGCACGCCAACTACGCCGTCGCCTACATCGAGGCCGTCCGGCGCATCAAGGCCGAAATCCCGGGGGCGCGGGTTTCGGGCGGAGTGAGCAACGTCTCGTTCGCCTTCCGCGGCAACGACACGGTGCGCGAGGCGATCCACGCCGTATTCCTCTACCACGCAATCGCCGCCGGCATGGACATGGGCATCGTCAATCCCGGCCAGCTGGCCGTGTACTCGGAGATCCCAGCCGAGTTGCTCGAGCGCGTCGAGGACGTCGTCCTGAACCGCCGGCCCGACGCCACGGAACGGCTCCTGGAGATAGCCCCGAAGTACTCCGGAACCGGCGCGGCCCGGCCCGAGGCGGACCTGTCGTGGCGCGAACTGCCGGTCGTCGATCGTCTGGCCCACGCCCTGGTCGAGGGAATCGACGCCTTCGTCGTCGAGGACACCGAGGAAGCCCGGCTGGCGGCCGCTCACCCCATCGAGGTCATCGAAGGCCCGCTCATGGCCGGCATGAACACGGTCGGCGACCTCTTCGGCGCCGGCAAGATGTTCCTGCCGCAGGTAGTCAAGAGCGCGCGAGTCATGAAGAAGGCGGTCGCCCACCTCGTCCCCTATCTCGAGGCGGAAAAGGCGGCTCTGGGCGACACGCGGCCGCGCGGCAAGATTCTGATGGCCACGGTCAAGGGCGACGTCCATGACATCGGCAAGAACATCGTCGGCGTCGTGCTGCAGTGCAACAACTACGAGGTCGTGGATCTCGGGGTGATGGTTCCGGCGGGCCGGATTCTGGAGGAGGCGCGCGCCCAGAGGGCGGACGTGATCGGCCTGTCCGGCCTCATCACGCCGTCTCTCGAAGAGATGGCTCATGTCGCCGGCGAGATGGAGCGCGAGGGCTTCTCGCTGCCGCTGCTGATCGGCGGCGCGACCACTTCCCGGGCTCATACCGCGGTCAAGATCGCGCCGCGCTACTCGGCGCCGGTGGTGCACGTGGCCGACGCTTCGCGGGCCGTGGGCGTCGTCTCGGAGCTGCTGGGCGGCGGCGCGGATGCCTTCGCCGCCGGCGTCCGCGAGGACCAGGAGAGGACTCGAGTCGAGCGGGCCGGGCGCAGGGAGCGAGTAACGAAGGTTTCGATCGCAGCGGCACGGCGGAACCCTACGCGTGTCGACTTCGGCGTGGCGGCGCCCGTGCCGGCGTTTCTCGGGGCGCGCGAAATTCCGGTGTCCCTGGCGACGCTGGTCGACTGGATCGACTGGTCGCCCTTCTTCGCGGCCTGGGAGATGCGGGGCGCCTTCCCGGCGATCCTGGACGACCCTCGCCTGGGCGCACAGGCGCGAGCCCTTCAAGACGATGGGAAGCGGCTGCTGGACCGGATCGTCGCCGAGAACCTGCTTCGAGCTCGCGCCGTCGCCGGCTTCTGGCCGGCGGCCTCGGTCGGCGACGACATCGAGATCTACAGCGGCGCGGCGTCCGAAGCAGCGGCGCGGGCCGGTCGGGAGGAGCCTCTGACCGTCGTCCACACCCTGCGCCAGCAGATGGAGAAGCCGCCCGGACGTCCCAACGAAGCCCTGGCCGACTTCGTGGCGCCGAGCTCCCTCGGCGTGTCCGATATCCTCGGCGGATTCGCCGTCACCGCCGGGATCGGCTCAGCGGAGTTGGCCGCCGGTTTCGAAGCCGCCAACGACGACTACCACGCCATCATGAGCAAGGCCCTGGCCGACCGCCTGGCGGAGGCGGCGGCCGAGTGGCTGCACGCTGAGGTCCGCCGGAAGCTGTGGGGCTACGCGCCCGGTGAAGCGCTGGATAAGGCCGGGATGATCGGCGAGGAGTATCAAGGCATCAGACCGGCGCCGGGTTACCCGGCGTGCCCGGACCACACGGAGAAGGCGACCCTGTTCGCGCTGCTCGACGCCGAGGCGCGCGCCGGGATCAGCCTGACCGAGTCGTTCGCGATGCTCCCGCCGGCGTCGGTCTCCGGCTTCTACTTCTGGCGCCCCGAGGCGCACTACTTCGGCATCGGCCGCATCGGCCGCGACCAGCTCGAGGACTACGCCCGCCGCAAGGGCTGGTCCCCCGACGAGGCCGCGCGCTGGCTCGCCCCCAACCTGGACGACGAGTAGCCGATTCTCTGCCGCTCGGGCCTCGGCGCGTCCGCCCCTTCCCGGCCGCCGCAACCAAAACGCAACCGAAGCGGCGTCGCCGGAAGGCACCGAACCTCTCGCGATTATTGTCGTGAGTGGCTACTATTCCTCCACGCCGCCTCACCGACTGGAGAATCCGCCGATGCCGACCGCGCCGGTCACCGCAACCGAGCACTCGATCGAGGCCGACACGCCGTATCTCGAGTTGCTGATCTCGCCGGCGCCCCTGCCTCGGATTCCCGTCGCGCAGGTCGTGACACCGGCCGAGCCGACCGCCCGAATCCACTGGGTCGGCACGCTGGTGGACCGCCGCCATCCCACGGACCTGTACGCCGATATCGTGACCGGCACGCCAAACCTGGTCGTGGTCGACGCGCGATACTCCGAGGCTTTCGCCCGCGAACACCTTCCCGGTGCCATCAACCTGCCGTCGCGCCAGCTGGACGAGGTGACGACCGCCGGACTCTCGCGTGAAGCCCTGTACGTCGTCTATTGCTGGAACGAGAGCTGCCACGCCTCGACCAAGACGGCCCGCCGGCTCGAAGCCCTCGGCTTCAAGGTCAAGGAACTGCACGGCGGTCTCGAAACCTGGCGCAAGCAGGGCTTCCCCACCGAGCGCGGATAGCCTCCGGCTGTGCCCGCCGGTCGAGCGACCGTCGATCGGCCGGCCCTCGATTACCTCGCCCGTTAGACTTCCGGTAAGCAGCGGAGGTCGATGTTGAGCGACGGACAGGCGGCGGATCGAACGACCACGGCCGGCGTGCCCGCCAGCGTCGACGCGGACTCCGTCGTCGTGCTGGACTTCGGCAGCCAGTACAGCCAGCTGATCGCCCGCCGGGTCCGCGAACTCCACGTCTACTCGGAGCTGCTGCCGTTCGACACTCCCTGGAGCGTCATCGCCGCCCGGGTCCCAAAGGCGGTCATCCTCTCAGGCGGCCCGGCCAGCGTCTACGAAGCGGGCGCTCCACATCCCGATCCCGCCCTATGGACCGGCGGCATCCCGATCCTCGGCATCTGCTACGGCATGCACCTGATGGCCGAGGCCCTCGGCGGTGAGGTGGTCTCGTTCGAGCGCAAGGAGTTCGGGCCGGCGACGGTATCGGTGACCTCGAACGAGGGCCTCTTCGCAGGCCTCGAGGCCGAGCAGCCGGTCTGGATGAGCCACGGCGATTCCATCCGGCGCCTGCCCGACGGGTTCACGCCGACCGCCCGGACGGACTCGACTCCCTACGCCGCCGCCGCCGACCCCGGGCGCCAGATGCACGGCATCCAGTTCCACCCCGAGGTCGTCCATACCCGGCACGGCCGCGAGATCCTGCGCAACTTCGTCGTCGACATCGCCGGCGCCCGCCAGAACTGGACCCCGGCCAACTTCATCGCGTCCAGCGTCGAGGAGATCCGCCGCCGCGTCGACGAGCACAGCCGGGCCACGGGCACGGACGGCAAGGTCCTGTGCGCGCTCTCCGGCGGAGTGGATTCGGCCGTGGCCGCCACGCTCGTCCATCGGGCCGTCGGCGATCGGCTGATCTGCGTCCACGTGGACCACGGCATGATGCGCAAGAACGAGACCAAGCTGCTCAAGACCGCCTTTGAGCAGCTCGGCGTCCGCGTCATCGTCGTCAACGCCCGGGAACGGTTCCTGCGCAAGCTCGAAGGCATCGTGGACCCAGAGCGGAAGCGCCACATCATCGGCAACGAGTTCATCCGCGTCTTCGAGGAGGAGGCCGCCAAGCTCGGCGAGATCGCCTTCCTGACCCAGGGCACTCTCTACCCGGACGTCATCGAATCGGCGACATCCAGCAAGGAGAAGGCGGCCGCGAAGATCAAGACCCACCACAACGTCGGCGGTCTTCCGGACGACATCACCTTCCAGCTGATCGAGCCGCTGCGATACCTCTTCAAGGACGAGGTCCGGGCAGTCGGGACCGAGCTCGGCCTGCCGGACTCCATGGTCCAGCGCCAGCCCTTCCCGGGCCCCGGCCTGGCGATCCGCATCATCGGGGACGTGACCGCCGAGAGACTGGACACGCTGCGCGAGGCCGACTGGATCGTCATCGACGAGATCAAGGCGGCCGGGCTGTACCGCAGCGTCTGGCAGTCGTTCGCGATCCTGACGCCGCTCCGCTCCGTCGGCGTCATGGGCGACGGCCGGACGTACGCCAATGTCGTGGCGATTCGAGCCGTCACGTCCGAGGACGGGATGACGGCCGACTGGGCCAAGCTCCCGTACGAGGTCCTGGGCAAGATCAGCTCACGCATCGTGAACGAAGTGCCCGGTGTGAATCGGGTCGTCTATGACATAAGCTCAAAGCCGCCCGCCACGATCGAATGGGAGTAGACACGGCGAAGCGGAATCGGAGGCGGGGCGCCCCATAGCGGCCCGCCAGGCAGGAGATAGGGCGATGAGCGATTGGTGGAACCAGGCGACCCCACCCGCGGTCGAGCCTGAGGCGACCGCCGCCGCCACGCCGGCGGCATGCCCCTGGTGCGATGCACCGGCGACTCCGGCCGCGACCTACTGCGCCAGCTGCGGCGCCGTCATGGCCCAGCGCGGGGACCTCGGCGGGCTCGCGATCCCGGGCGTGACGGCGGTCGCCGCGCAGTCAGCGTTGACTTCCGTCCGCCCGGCCGGGGCAGTGGGCGGTGTATTAACCGAAAGGCCGGCGCAGGGCAGACTCGACCCGGACGCGGACGATCGAGGCTCGGGTCCGCCGCCGAACCCGCCAAAGTAGCCAGCCGGCAGGAGCGAAAGTGCAGAGCTTCTTCGCGGCAATCGCCTCCTTCTGGGGCCGGCTCTCGAGGCCCCTCGCCACGGCCCTGGGCGACCCGGGTGTGCCGGCCGAGCCGCCCGCGAGCCCCGTGCCGGGGGCAGACAATGTCGCCGCCATGAGCCAACCCGGGGCCACGACTCCCGTCGAGACCGCGAGCCGCCAGACCGGGCCCGCCGTCTCCGAGTCGCCGGGCCCGTCCATCTCTGGGGCATCGCCGCCCGAATCGTAGATCG
>Ga0209777_10000509_pt1 | contig 63887 bp, 67 predicted proteins | sample FrelakmetHBP12HB_FD_187147 | JGI IMG/M metagenome (GOLD analysis project Ga0209777, IMG submission 187147) | Freshwater lake sediment microbial communities from the University of Notre Dame, USA, for methane emissions studies -HBP12 HB (SPAdes)... | ecosystem: Environmental > Aquatic >...
CGCCCTTGTGAACGCTGGGTAATTTGTCAACATATTGGGGTTTCAGGGACGTTTTTACTTTACCAGCATATACCTTTTCTAAGAAAAGATGCAACTCCGTGCCGGCGAACCTCTCCAAGACCTGTTCCTTGCTTGGCGGGTGCTCATAATTGCCAAGGTTGGGGATCTCCGCCCCGGAGAGCAGACGGAACGATGTCGTCTTGCCGATACCATTTGGGCCGAGAATCCCAGTGACCAGACCGACCTTTGGGACTGGCAAACGATAAAGGCGGAAACCGTTCAGGCCATATTGGTGCATGATCTCGCCTTTCAGCTCGTCAGGCAATCCAATGATCTTGACCGCTTCGAAAGGACATTTGTGAACGCAGATCCCGCATCCGGCGCATAGCTCCTCAATTATCTCCGGCTTTCCCTTCTCGCCCATGACCACGGTCTTGACGCCAGTGCGTACCTTGGGGCAATACTTCATGCACTCGTTGTTGCACTTCTTCGGTTGGCAACGATCTTGGAGCAGGACGGCTATGCGCATGACGACTCAGCATATCCACTCCCTGATAAAAAAGTGACTGTTATTTGCTGGGATGCGCCCCCGGGCAGGTTCGAAGATGGCGTTGGCTCGCTCAAAAGTTAAATCCCCCCTTGCCTATTCGCAGTTGATATCAATGGCCAAGATACTGGTATGTGTAGCATGGCCCTATGCAAATGGCGCATTGCATCTCGGGCACGTTGCCGGTTCACTATTAGCTCCGGACATTTTCGCTAGGTACCATCGCTTGCGGGGTGACAAGGTCCTGATGGTCTCAGGGTCGGACCAACATGGCACCCCTGTGACCGTGAGAGCAGAAAAGGAAGGGGTGCCGGTCGAGCAAGTGGCAGAGCGCTTCCATCAGATCAACAGCAAGGCCATAAAGGACCTGGGGATCACCTTCGACCTTTACACCAAGACGCACAACCCGAACCATTTCGAGGTCGTGCACGATGTCTTCACCAGACTCCTCGACAACGGCTTCCTCTACAAGAAGGGGACGATGCAATATTATTGTTCAAAATGCATTAAATTCTTGCCAGACCGTTACGTCGAAGGAGTCTGCAACAAATGCGGGAACGAGCGGGCCAGGGGCGACCAATGCGAGAAGTGCGGTGCGACCTTCGACGCCGGCGATCTAGGGAATGCCAGATGCACGACGTGCGGGATCACGCCTGAGCTCAGGGAGACCGAGCACTTCTTCCTGCGTTTGAGCGCCTTCCAAGAGCCATTGCTGCAATATGTGGGAAATAAGGATTACTGGCGGCCGAACGTGCAACTGTTCACCCAGAATTGGCTGGAGGCCGGTTTGAAGGACCGAGCGATAACGCGCGATATGACCTGGGGGGTGCCTCTTCCGCTTCCAGGCTATGAGGGCAAGGTGATCTATGTTTGGTTCGAGGCGGTGATCGGCTATCTCTCGGCCTCGAAGGAATGGTCGAAGTCGATCGGGAATCCAGATAAGTGGAAGGAGTTCTGGATGGATACCGAGACCAAAGGGTTCTATTTCCTGGGAAAGGACAACATCCCATTTCATACTATCATCTGGCCAGCGATCCTAATGGGCTATGGAGGACTTAACCTTCCGTATGATGTGCCAGCGAACGAGTTCCTTACCTTCAAAGGGGAGGCGTTCTCCAAGAGCCGAGGTGTCGGGATCGATATACCGTCGTTGGTCCAGAAGTTCGACTCCGACGTCATCCGATATTATGTTGCGATCAACATGCCAGAGAACCGGGACAGCGATTTCTCCTTGCAGGATTTCGAAGTGAAGGTGAACAACGAGCTCGTCGCCACTCTGGGCAATTACTATCATCGAGTGCTCAGCTTCAGTTTCAAGAACTTCGGCATCATTCCAGAGCTGGTCGGTTGCGAAGAGCAGAGCCTGGTCGTGGCGGAGGCGATCGAGCGCACCAGTAAGGAAGTGGAAGGCTGCATCATCACTTGCCAGTTCAAAAGAGCACTGAAGGCGATAATGGACCTGGCACAGTTCGGGAACCAGTTCTTCGATAAGTGCGCCCCTTGGGCGCTATTGAAATCTGACAAGGCCAAATGCGGAGCGGTCCTGAACCTCAATCTGCAGATGGTGAAGGCATTATCGATCCTGAGCTATTCCTATCTGCCCCGCTCGGCGGCCGGAGCATGGAGCTACTTGGGCATGGGTGATGGGATTGACTCCAAAGGGCTGAAATGGTTGGACGAGGGGTTACCAGCTGGCCAGAGGCTCGTCGAACCGAGACCGCTCTTCAGCAAGATGGTCATCGAGGAGCCTAGCGGTAGATTCAAGGGCTTCGAGCAGGTGAACCTGAAGATCGGAAAGGTCCTGGAGGTAAGCCCGCACCCGAACGCAGAGAAATTGCTCGTCCTCAAGGTGGACATCGGCAAGGAGATTCAACTGGTCGCCGGACTGAAAGCATACTATCCGGGTGAGGATCTAAAAGGCAAGATAATCGTGGTGATCACTAACCTGCAGCCTGCTAAGCTGCGCGGCGTGGAATCGCAAGGGATGCTGCTTGCCGCCGAGGCAAATGGGAAAGTGAAGGTGCTCACACCGGCCGGAGAGGCGACACCAGGGGAGGCGGTCAACAGCGGCCTGGCACAAGGCAGCAAGGAGATTAGTCTGGCCGATTTCCAGAAGGTCATCATCCGGGTCGGGTCTTTGAGGGCGAATGAGGTTGCGATCGGCCAGGTATTAAAGGTCGAGCTCCCTCAGAATCTCGTAACCTCCGATAGGATAGCGGTCTATCTTCCGAGCCAGGATGCGATCGAGGCATTGCCACTCTATACGCAGAAAGGGGTGGCGATCACGGTGGACGGAGGCGAGATCGACGATGGAGCTCAGGTGAGATGAGGGCAGATCTCCATATCCACTCCTTCCATTCGAAGGACAATCACCAAACGGTGCAAGAGATATTCAAAGCCGCAGAGAGCATGGGCCTCGGCGCGATCGCCATCACCGATCACAATACGACAGTTGGCGCAATGGAGGTTATGAGACTGGCCCCCGAAGGTCTGATAATCCTACCTGGGATCGAGATCACCTCGGCGGACGGACACATCCTAGCTTTGAACGTGGAGCAGGAAATCCCTAGAGGCCTTAGTGTGCCAGAGACCATTGACCGAATCCATGCCATTGGAGGGATCGCAGTGGCTGCCCATCCATATCGGAAATGGTCCGGGCTGAAAGAATCGATGATACGGAAGAGCCCGTTCGATGCCATAGAAGCGATCAATGGTCGCAACACCAGGAAGAATAACCGTCGCGTCCTCGACCTCGCCTTGGAGCTGGAACTGCCCATGATCGCAGGCTCTGATGCCCACAAGCCTGGAAACATCGGGGCGGCGGTGACGGTATTCGCTGACTCTGTCCATAGCAGGGACGAAATGATCGGTGCCATTCTGAATAAGCAGGTCTTGGTCGATGGTTCAGGAAGACATACCAAAGAGACCATTTCCTACGGTGGCATGTCGGTCGCTAAGTGGATGCGCCGGGGTATGAGAAGGCTGTGATGCGAGCGCTCAGATATTGATGTCGACGCGTCCTATTATCTGGGTCGCCGATTTTGCGATGTTATCGTTATCACCCAAGCCATCGGTGACGATGGCGAGCATATAACGTGTGCCAGCGCCTACCAGTAAGAGGTCTTTCTCCATCAGTTTGATCATCATGTAGCGAAGGCCATCCTTGAGTTCTGCCGACGTGGTCTCCGCCGCACCGATCATTATGGCATTCATCGCTGAGAAAGTTTCTGGATGCGAACCTTTGGGGGAATCTCCCATAATGTATAGGCCTCCTCTTGAAACCAAGGAGACGTCAGAGACGTGCTCTAACCCCTTGATTTCATCCAAGACGTTCCTAATATGAGCCAACTCTCCCATTCTGGTCCCACCCTAATAGCATTTTCAATAATAATGAGGGTTGCATAAAAAACTTGCGACCTTTTTACTGATTTGAAGATTCTTCCAGATATCCGGAAAGAAAATTCCTCCTGTTACTTTTTTTAATGAACTCGAAATCGCTCATTATTATCGAATTAGATATTAAAAGCGTAAAGGAATCAACTTACAACTGTGGCAAACAATAATAATCCTAACAGAATATAGCTAAGGGGAAGGATGAGCGAGAGCACAAGGGATGTAAGTCAGGCCTCTTTCAAGAGGAGGAGAGAGGCAGAGAGAATAGAGGCGTCCTTAGTCCGGTCAATTCACATTCCGGGTGAGCGAAGTCGCATAGCGAAGAAAGTGATCCGACATGCGGCGGAGGACCCCTCGGAGATGGTCACAATTCTTCTTCACAATTACGCTCATGAGAACAAACGCACTGCAAAGGAAGTGCACAAACTATTGGATCAGCTCACCGAGGAACGGAAGGGAATGAAGTCCGTACTGAATGACATCATCCATCCCAACCGGGATATAAGGAACGCGGCGGTCGAATACCTCAAAGAAAGGAGGGGAGTTTATGCGATTACGTATGCCGCCTTTCTTGAGCATACCGAATTATTGGTCGCCCTTGCTCGCAGCAAGGACATTCCAGTCTCAGACATTCAGGCCTTAATTGAGATATCAAAGGAATCATTCCTGGATGGTGAGCTGATGGAAGCTTTAAAAGATATAGCTGCAAGCATCGATTTCATCAAACACCGTCATCGAGCATCGGATCAGCTTAGGGGATATGTGACCGAGATGCTGAGAATGGCCCCGGATTTGACCCGCCTAGGGGTATACGACGAAAGGATCGAGGAGCCATTGAAGAGGGCCATCAATGCCACTAAGATGCATGCTTTGGACGAAACCAAGGAGATCATCGCGATTCGAGGGATTGAATCGTCGATCCGCTACTCATTGGACAAGATCGCCAAGGTCGTGCGGGCATCGATAAAGCTCAAGCCTTCGACCCAAATAGCGCAAATGCAAGGAGACGACGTGATGGTGCTGGTAAATTTGCGCGACGTCCTGGAATCGGTTACTCAGCTCACCATGGCTGGAAAGCGCTCAGAGAGCTTGCTGACGCTACAGGATTACCTCAAGAACGATTACGTGGAATACTACTCGAAGGCAAAGAAAAGGATCGAAGCGGAGGAGCCAAGTGCATCTTTGACCGTCTACACCATTGGCTTGGTTTCGTTGAAGCTTGCTTCTGCCATGATGCCTCAAACGGCGGAGGACATCTATCAAAAATACTATCGTTTCTACGAGGTCGAACCGAGCGTCCACATCGTCCCTTGGCCTGAGGCTTTGATCAAATTGATGGCTTAAACTCCTGGCATTTAGCATTATGAGGGGATTCGATTCGTAGCCAGCAAACGAAGAAAAATGCCTGGACGTTCGCAATATTTATATCCAGGATATCTCCTTACCCTAAACGAGGGATGCACTTGCCAAGTTCTTTGGTAAAGAATGCTTTAGCTAACGTCAAAACGAGCCAAGAGAATGCACAACAACAGCCTGAAATCAAGTCCGATGCGGACCGCGAGCTCGAGGAGTTCGCAAAGAAGCTCGACGTCTGTATCAAGATAGTCGGCTGCGGTGGTGGTGGTTGTAACACGATCAACCGCTGCATCGAGGCCGGCATCGAGAGCGCGCAGCTTTGCGCGATCAATACGGATGCGAAGCATCTACTGACGATCAAGGCACCGAAGAAGATTCTGATAGGGAAGACTGCCACCCATGGTCTTGGTGCTGGCGCCATTCCAGAAGTTGGAGAGGCAGCAGCCAGAGAGAGCGACATGGAGATACGGGAATTCCTAAATGGAGCGAACATCGTCTTCGTTACAGCGGGCATGGGCGGCGGGACCGGAACCGGTTCAGCTCACTACGTGGCCAGGATCGCCAAGGAGCAGATTCGCGCCTTGACAATCGGTGTTGTCACCATCCCGTTCAAGGCCGAAGGGACGGTCCGCATGGAGAATGCCATGACCGGGCTGGACAAGCTCCGCCGCATCACTGACACCACTATCGTCATCTCCAACGACAAGCTCTTGGAGCTCGTTCCAAAGTTGCCAGTGGACGCAGCCTTCAAGGTCGCCGATGAAGTGCTCATGCAGACGATCAAAGGGCTCACCGAGATCATCACAAAGCCTGGTCTGGTCAACCTCGATTACGCCGACATAATGACGGTAATGAACGAAGGTGGGGTCGCTTTCGTCGGGATAGGAGAGGCGACAAATGACGACGATGACCGAGTGAAGTCCGCCGTCAACGAAGCGCTGCATAGCCCGCTCCTCGGGGAGATCAGCCTGAAGCAAGCGCAGGGAGCGTTGATCCGGGTAGTTGGTGGTCCGGACATGACCGTCAGCGAGGCGCAGAAAGCCTCGGAGATAGTCATGAACTCGATCGCCGACCGCGCTCGAATCATATGGGGATGCTCGATCGACCCCGAGATCGAAGGCACGATCAAAATACTGTTGATCTTGACTGGCGCTCAATCGAAGTATGTGCTCGGCAAGGGGGGAGAGATGTCCATGGCCGGGAAGCTCGGGGGAAAGCCCGCCGCATCTTCCGGTTCGGGCGCTCGCCCTGCCCAGCAAACTGCACGTAAGTCCGAAGAGGATGATGGCATAGACTTCGTGCGCTGAGCTCGATCCTGCGCCAAGCGAGGGGGCATACGAGGTTGCATCGTTTGCCCCCTCTACCTCAACCGGTAAGGGGAGGTCACAGCTCGAACGCGGCTTCGCCAAAACTAATGGCAGGACACGGTTCAATGCATCCACCGCAATGGATGCATCTCTCCACGATTATCTGGATCCTGCCTTGCTCTAGCGTGAGTGCACCCTCATTGCATCTGGCGATACAAACGCCGCAGCCAACGCACTCCTCGGCCTTAACCATCGCTCGGCGCACCCTTTCAACATTCTTCTTAATTATTTCCGGGCTCTTTCCTTTGGCGACCAGGATGCCGTCCTGGAAAACACGCACGTCCTGAACCAGAAGCCAGCCTTCCTCCGCATTCGATTGCACCGGTCCGAACATGCTTAATATTTCGGCAGCGCGACTAAGGTCGATCGACCGGTTGAAGGCGCCTTCCACACTGAACCCCATGATGCAGGGCGAGAAGCCCTCCTGCAACCGCAGGGACAGCTGCCCAGCCTCTCTCGAGCGAGAGGAAAGGTTGTCCCCGACCTTAACCCCGATTCGCTCCAATTCCTTACGTATCGAATCGGGCAGGAGCTTCCAACGCCAAAGCGCATAGGTGCCCCACGAATCCGGCAAGCCAGACTCGGCAGCATGCTTCTCCAGATACGCGGACCATTCCTCTGAGCAATTGGATTGAGATCTCACCAGCTCCATCTCGCTCAGGTCGGATGCAGGGCATAGGAAGCATCCGATTCGATCCAAGCCGCGGTCATACCAAGGATTATATTCCTCATTTTTCGAGAAGATATAGAGCCAGACATGGAGCGCGGACCAGTCCTGGATGGGAGAAGCACCGATCTGGCCTGGCGTCCAAGGGTTCTTCCAAACCCTGGGCTTCTCGGAGCGCTGTTCCGATTCGTAGCGCCTCTGGCCGATGAATGAGAGCACGCCATCAGGATAGTGCTTCATGATGGCCCTGGTGATCGGGCCGAGCTTGTTGGTCTTGCAACACCACCGGAAATCCCGCCCCGGTGGTCCGAAGTGGATCAGGCTTTCGAAGAAGATTCCTTTTGGCGCGGACTCCAAGATCAATTGCAACCCGTGCTTCTCGGCTATTCGGTGAACGTGTGCGACGGTCTCTGGAAATTCCAATCCGGTGTCGACGAAGAATATCGGAAGTCTCAATCCCGCGTCCATCGTCAACAGGAGGCATGCCAGTGAATCCTTTCCCCCCGAGAATGAGACCATTGCTGGCAGCTCATTCCTTTTTATGGTCTTCTGGATGAACTGCACCGCTTCATCGACCCTCTTCGTCATCATGGTCGAATTGGCTCTGAGCACCAATCCCCAGCTCTCCGGTTGTTCCTTTCGCACATAGTCAGTGGGAGGTTCGAACCAGCGGGCCTTGACCGCCATTCCCTTCTCGGAACGCTTCATTTCCTCTGCGGACATCCTCGCGGTCCCGGTGCAAACCGCCTGTCTTTGCTCTGTGAGGACAACGATCTCATCCCCAATCCTCACCTCCGGATGAACATCCGTGAGCCCAGGAACGAGAAGGTTCAATCCTTTCAACAGAAACTCGACGGCATCGTCGCTGACGATTGCGTAGCCTCTTGTCATCCGGTCCTGAATGGAACGCGCCGCTGGCATCCTGGTGACGAAAGTGTATCCCTTTCCGAGGTCGTAACGCAACGTTCCGAATACGCTGCCGTCGATGATGACTTCGTCCATTCGGTCGAGGCCCGGTATCTTGTTCATCACGAGCAGTTTGCTTTCGGGCAGGATTGTCGTTCCGCAACCTTCTCCGAACTGCCGATCGACGATCTTGTGGATGAGTTGGACGTCCGCCTCGAAACCCGGCCTGATATCGCCCGGGGGGGTGATCTCCAAGATCCTGGTGGCTCCTTGGCACAGGTCGCACCTTTCCTGCTCCAATATCGGGAGGTTGCAATGGTCGCACCAGCGTAGGTGCATCTTTCCCAATCGTGTCAAGCTCATGTATCAGCGGCTGGAGAACCCCCGCCCTATTAAAACCATCCTTAATCATGCTATTTTATTCTGATTCAGCTTCCTTTGAGTTCCAAACTTGATATATGTGAATAGGAATTCGGGCATGAGACGATTTGACATGCGGGGCACCAAACGCTCAATGAACATCGATTACGCGATCAGAGAGGTCACCGTCCCGGCAAGGGAGTTGGAATTGAAAGGGATAGAGCTGATCAAATTGAATATTGGGGACCCGAACAAATGGGACTTCGAGACCCCGGAGAACGTGCGCCAGGCCCTCTGCCGCGCCGTCGAGGAATGCGACAACGGCTATACCAGCGAGGAGGGCGTCCCCGAGTTGCGGGAGGCGTTGGCCGACAAGGAGCGTAGAAAGAACCACATCGAAATGACCGCGGACAACGTGTTCATCACCAACGGGGTGAGCGAGAGCATCCAGGCCTTGATTGCCGCTTCTGTCGATCCCGGCGATGAGGTCCTCGTCCCCGGTCCCTCGTACCCTTCATACATCGAGTATGTCAAGTATTTCGGAGGGGTACCAGTAGCTTACAAGACAGACGAGTCGAACGATTGGCAGCCGGACCTCGAAGATATCAAGAAGAAAGTATCGACGAGGACGAAGGCGCTGGTCGTGATCAATCCGAACAATCCCACTGGAGCCTTGTACTCGGATAAGGTCCTCAAGGGCATCACCGACATAGTCGGGCAGAATGACATGTTCCTCATATCCGATGAAATCTACGACATGATGACGTTCGAGGGGGAACATCATTCTCCAGCCTCGCTCGCGAATGACGTCCCGGTCGTGCTTCTAAATGGGTTCTCAAAGGTGGATTTGCTGCCCGGTTGGAGGCTCGGTTACAGTGCGTTCCGCGATCCAGGAGGAGTATTGGACGAGATCAAGGAAGGCTTCGTGAAGCAGCTACGGCTGCGCCTTTGCGCCAACCAACCTTGCCAGCTCGCTGTGATCGAGGCTCTGAAGGGTCCAAGAACTCACATGGAGCAGACCCGTGCGAAATTAAAGAAGCGGGGAGAATTCACCCATAAACGCTTGAACGAGATCGAGGGGATTTCGACCACCAAGCCAAAAGGCGCTTTCTACATCTTCCCAAAGATAGAGTCGAAGAAATGGAAGTCGGACAAGAAGTTCGTCCTCGATGTAATGAAAGAAGCCCATGTGCTCTTCGTCCACGGATCTGGATTCGACACGGAATACGGCGCAGGCCATTTCCGTTCGGTGTTCTTGCCTCCCGAAGAAGTGCTGGGCGAGGCCTATGACCGGCTCGAGTCTTTCATGAAGAAGAACGGCTGATGAGATCAACGCATCCGCCGAATTCGTTGATGAAGCTTGAATGATGACGATCAGGTATCCTGAAAAAGCTCGTCGATGAACAAGAATGAAACCGGGCCCGCGCCGTGTCGATTCGAACGGGCCGGCCGATTCCCTCTTAATGTTTATTCAAGCCGCTTCAGCATCTTCACGACCGATTCGACAACCTCACCGGCCTTTTCGACCCGGTCCTGCGCTTGGAGTCGGGTCATTCCCGGTCCGGTCACCCCAAGACCGACCGGTTTTTCGTATTCGACGGAGAGATCGGTCATCTTCCTAGCCGCGTTGGTGATGACGATATCATCGTGTTCCGTCTCCCCTTCGATCACCGCTCCCAACGTAACGACCGCATCGATCCCCTTGTTCAGCATCAGCTTCTTGACCGCCAACGGCATATCGAAGACACCTGGAACCATGACCACCTTGGCCACGTTGACCTCCAGGAAGTTCGCCTGCGCCTTGGCCCGTTCAAGCATTACGGACGTTATGTCATAGTTGTATTCCGATACCACAATTCCCAGGTTGTACTTCTTCATCTTCTCACTCCCTTGCCGGTCCGGCGTCCTCATATCCCTGTCTAAGGCCCTTGCCAGCGTTCTTACCCAGCTCTTCCGGTCTGAACAATAGATTGTAAGCGTTGTGCGCATGCTCCCTGGCTCTACGCTCTGCCAGCCAGGCCAATTCCTTGCTGTCCGAGGCTTCGTCCTCGTGGACGAACACCTCGATGATATGCTTGCTCATCATCAATTGGCAACTTATCAATCCGGTGGAAGCTTCGTGCGCGCACTGCCGATCGATGGTCTTCGCTCCAGGCATCCCCAACGCCATGACGATCTCGCAGCCTTGCTCCTCGAACAATTTCTTGCATGCTACTGGCAGATCCTTGATGCCTGGCACCGTGTATCGTACGATCTTGATGCCGGAGCCCATGCTCTTCAGCTCGTTTATCGCCTGTGCGCCCATATCAACGCGGGCGAAGGTGGTGTCCGCGATGCCGATGATCCTCAAGGTTCGCCCTCCACTTTCTTTATGTTCCGCTCGAGGGCTTTCCAGTCCATAATCTTCTGGATGATCTTTCTAGTCCCGTTAAGGTCGTCCTCGAATTTGTGCAGGCGAACCACTTTGACATTCAATCCCTTCGCTGCCAAACGCTTCTCCAGATCTTTTTCGTCGAACTGTTGATCGAAACCCAAGGCGATGATGTCCGGCTTCACCTGGAGCACTATCTCGAACATGTCCCCCTCTTTTCCCAGCAGCGCCTTGTTAACCGGCTTCAACGCTCCTACCAGTTCGACCCGCATCTTCTCAGGCGTGATCGGCTCGTGCTTTCGCTTCCGGACCGTCGCATCAGTGGCCACAACGACCACCAGCTCATCGCCCAGGCTCTTCGCTTCCATCAGAAAATGCAGATGGCCGAGGTGAAGGATATCGAAAACACCGGTGGCCATAATCTTGGTCATTTGAATGTCTCCAAGGCTTTCCAACCCTTGATCACATCGGAGCCTTCGAGGAAACATAGGTCATTTTGTTTCGCATAGTCCTTTGCCTTCTCTTTGCTCAATGCGTTTCCGTCGTCCCCCATCATCTCGCATATCGTCGCCGAAGGGGTGAGGCCGGACAAGGCTAAGAGGGCAGTCGACAGCTCGGTGTGACCTTTCCTTTTCACGAGCAGCTGCTTGCTCGCCCTCAGCAGATGAACATGCCCCGGTGAGCGGAAATCGCGGCCGAAGTCCTGTCGCGCCTTTTCGGCGCTCTCCAGAAGTGTGTTCTTGGCCAGATTGGCGAACTCACTAGTGGTCATCGCCCGGTCGTTGTCCGTGATGCCGGTGAACGTTCTCCTGTGATTGATGGTGATGGAGAAGGCCGACTTCGTATCATATGGTATGTCGTTCGGTGCCAGCTGATCGAGGATCGGATAGGACCTCGAGGAATTGCTGAGCACATCTGTGAGGAAGGGCAATTGCAGCTTCTCCCCGATCTCATGGCTCGCGGTCGTGCAAATGAGACCCCCAGCCTCCTTGCGCATTCTGCGGATAGCATCTGGCGTGACGAATTGAGATGCTATGACCATATCTGTCTCTCGCTCCCTGTCATCAAAATCATAAAGGAGCACGAAGCGCCCATTATGCAGACACTTCAACGCACGTTCCAGTTCGATTTCCATTCTATCTCTCTCCTGAAAGGGAGGATTAATATTATTTCTTTTGTAACTACCAAATGGATGGTAGAACGCCATGCTTCGGACATCCGATCGCGGTGACTCACAGGATTATATGACGGCTAAGATATCTCATAGACATGATTGAACCGCTTGACGACGTCCAACGCCTGACATCCTTTGACCGGAGCGGGATGCTGGAACAGATCGTCAGCATGCCCAAGCAGATAGAGGGAGCCCTCAAGAACAAGCTATCGCTCGAAGGGGAGGTGGAATCGGTATGCGTTTGCGGAATGGGCGGTTCGGCGATCGGTGGTGACATCTTGGCGGATTACGCCTCTCGATCCGCGCGCATCCCAATAATCGTGGTCCGAGGGGTCGAGCTGCCTCGCTTCGTCGAAAAGAAGACCTTGGTGATAATGGTTAGTTACTCCGGCGAGACCTGGGAGACGCTAGCCCTTTTTGAGAAAGCCCTGAAAAGCGGAGCGCAGGTGGTCTCCGTGACCTCAGGTGGGGAATTAGCACGCCGAAGTAAGAGCGAGAATGTTCCAGTGATATCGGTGCCCGGCGGTCAACAACCCCGTTCCGCTCTCGGCTACCTATTAGGTGCTACCGCGGTGGCATTCGATGCGGTGGGCGCTGCCCCCGCTGTCCAGGACCTGAAGGCCTGTGTACGCGCCCTCAAGGATTTCCAGGAGGAAATCCTGCCCGCGATTCCGACGCGAAATAACCTGGCAAAGAAGATAGCGAACCAGCTGCATCAAAGGATCCCGGTAATCTACGCGCCACGCAGCATCAGGTCAGTGGCGTTGCGATGGCAAACGCAGATCAACGAGAACGCGAAGATGATGGCATTCTGTGGCGAGTATCCGGAAATGAACCATAACCAGATGGTCGGGTGGGCGGAGGATGGCTCCGATCACGACCTGCTGCCGGTCTTCCTCCTCGATTCGTCGGAGGATGATCTTTGCATGAAGATGGGGATTACGATGAAGCTGATCAAGGAAAAGAAGATCGACCCGGTGTCCGTGAAGCTCACTGGTCGGACCATCCTTGAGACCTCATTGAAGGGCATCATGCTCGGCGATTTCGTAAGCTACTATCTTGCCTCCTTGAAGAACATCGATCCAACCCCTGTCGCTTCGATCATCGAGCTGAAGAAGCGAATGAAATGACAAGGTCGAATTCTATACAAGCCAAAGCGAAATCATTCTGCCACTTCCCATTCTGTGAGCGCGTACTAAGTCAACATCACGATTTAGCGTTTTCTAGCCATGAAGTGTCTTACGGATCTCCTGAAGTTTTTTCGTTGCGACAGGATCGGTTGATAAATATTCTATTAGTTTTTCGCATTGAAATTCGTTGCAATGGGCACAGGTAATGACATTCTTATCAATCGCACAGGGTCTTATCAGGCAGAGTTTTCGGCAGAAACCAGAAATCACGTCAGACTTACATCCGTAACAGTCAACGTCTTCTGGCTTGAACTTGAACTCGCTTTGATCAGACCAGTGTTTAGCAATCTGCTTCTTCCATTCAAGGTTTCCAGTTTGAGTCGCTTTGAACGCCTTACATTCTTCACAGATCAATCCACAATAAGCAATCATTTCGGACATGGTTTAGCTTGCCTCCTTTTATATGATATTGCGAAACCACTTTTCCACGCTTCTTTCCTCAGATTATGAATCAATGCTGTATTGGCACTCCTTTTAGATTTGGAGTGTTCTCCAGATCTCTTCTAGATTCCTCTTCGCTACTGGTTCTTCTGACAAAAATTCTTTCAGTATTTCACATAGATATTCGTCACAGTGTGCACACGTCTTCACTTTCCTACCCTCAGCGCAAGGTCTAATCTTGCAGATTATCCGGCACCAACCAGAAATCCTATCAGACATGCACCCGTCACAGTCAATATCTTCTGGTTGAAACTCAACCTTGAGCCCTTCGGTCCATTTTTTGGCCAACTGCCTTTTTCGTTCTGAATCTTTGGTCTGGGTCGCTTTGAACGCGTTGCACTCAGTACAATTCAATCCGCAATAGGCGATAATATCAGACATATCTCACACCTGCCCTCCTTTTCAATCTCGTTGTATAAATAGCACGTCAAACTGCAAGATAAGCCTTCTACCGTCATATGACGGTTAGTAAAACTATTTTAGCGGCTTCTTTTATCCTTCCCTGATGACCTATGAAGGATGACGCTTACTGGATTAGAGATCAAGTGAAGGCTCACAACAAATGGTTCGAAGAATCGATCCCGACCATAGCCTCGGAAAACGTGATGTCACCGCTCGCCAAGGAGATGATGATCTCCGATTTCCACGATCGCTACGCCGAGGGCATGCCTGGCAAGCGCTACTATCAAGGTAACATCTACGTCGACAAGGTCGAGACCAAGTGCATGGAGCTTGGCCAGAAGCTGTTCGGCTGCTCCTTCGTCGATGTCCGCCCGACCTCGGGCACGGTGGCCAACATGGCGGTCCTGTTCGCCCTCTGCGAACCGGGGGACACGATAACCACGACCGCCCTGGCGAACGGCGCGCACATCTCCACCGCCCAATTCGGCGCGGTCGGTCTTAGAGGCGTCAAGACCATCAACTATCCCTGGGACCATGAGCACATGACCATCGATGTGGATGGTGCTCGCAAGCTTCTATTGCAATCCCGGCCGAAGGTGGCGCAGTTCGGCCTCTCCCTGTTCCTTTTCCCGGTGCCATTGAAGGAGCTGCAGCCGACGTTCGAGGAGATCGGCTGCACGGTATGGTACGACGCCGCCCATGTGCTCGGCTTGATCGCCGGCGGGCAGTTCCAGGACCCGCTGCACGAGGGCGTTCACGTCGTTTCCGCTTCGACCCACAAGACCTTCCCTGGCCCTAACCACGGCATACTGTTAGGCAATAACGTATCCGATGATCTGGAGAAGCGCCTGCGTCGCGCGGTCTTCCCCGGGGTCACCAGCTCGCACCATCTGCACTCCATGGCGGGCCTGGCCATCACCATGGCCGAGATGGAAGAGTTCGGGAAGAAGTACGCCGCCCAGATAGTGAAGAACTCGCAGGGGCTCGGTCAGGCGCTGCACGAGCTGGGGATGGACGTGCTCTGTCCGAACCTCGGCTTCACCAAGTCCCATACGATCGCGGTCAACGTATCCAAGGTCGGTGGCGGGGACCAGGTGGCAAAGGACCTCGAGGCGGCGAACATTATCACCAACAAGAACATGCTGCCAGGTGACGAATCCTCCATACGACCATCAGGCATCCGCATCGGCACGCAGGAGATGACCCGCATCGGGATGAAGGAGAGCGAGATGAAGGAAGTAGCTCGTCTGATCCACAAGGTCGCGGTCAAGAAAGAGAAGCCTGAGGACGTCAAGCTGGAAGTGAAGGAGCTGAAGAAACACTTCACCACCGTCCAATATTGCTATGGCGCCGGAGCTTCCGCCTACAAGTACCACGAACTGGTCTAAGCTCCTCTCAAACCATTTTCTTAATTTCTTCCAATAGGGCGCAGCTCATGCACTTCTGGTTGCTGGTCGGCTCGCCGCAGGTGCATCGTCCCAGCTCGGCCGGTGGATAGGCCTCCATGAGCAATGGCCTGATGCTGTCGTAACTGGCAACGATGGAGTGCTTGGTGCCAGGATGCTTATCCTCCAGTTTGTTGACGATCTCGCGATACTCGTTCCTCAACGCCGAATCGGCGTACGGACATTCATCGTCGCTGAACGGGAGGCCTTTCAGAAGCGCGTACAGGTAAGTCTCGTTCTCTGGGACTAGGCGAAGCGGCTGGATGCGAGGGATGAGCCCGGGTTGGACCTTGATGTGCGGCCCCAGTCGAGCGAGCCGTTCCACGTCGCCCCTGGTGAAGTTCATAAGGATGGATTGAGCAGTATCGTCCAAGTTGAGGCCGGTGGCCAGTACCTCCGCCCCCAATTTTCTTGCCAATGAGTTCATGCAGCGCCTCCTGAGAACGCCGCAGTAGGTGCAGGGGCCTTTGTCGCTCTTCGTCCGAGCGAGCTGGTCCATGTCCTTGCCCACCTCATCCTGGAACGAGATGAGGTGATGCTCCACGCCGAGCCGGGCGGTCAACTCGACCGCCTTCTCGATAGTCTTTGGTCGATATCCGACGATGCCCTCATCGACGGTGATCGCAACTATCTCTAAGTCTGGTCTATGGTGCAATACTTCGACCAATATGCAGAGCGCCACCGAACTGTCCTTTCCTCCAGACAGGGCGACGGCCAGTTTTTTCACTTCGTCCAGATCGATCTGCTGGCGTAGCTCCTTCTTCACCCTTCTTTCGACATACTGGAGGAAATGCTCGTCGCATAGGTGCGCTCCGTTGTATCGGATGAACGTAACCGCCTCGCGATGGCACTTTATGCAGCTGCTCACCCCCCTCTTTAAGGGTAGCATAAAAATAAACTATTGCTCGATTCTGATACCAACGAATTGATGATTGGACAACGACCAGTCGATTTCGCTTAGTACTTTCGACGACCTGGGCTCAACCTTCCTATTGGAGGGGCGATTGGTCAAGAACAGTAAGAAATAAGAATTTAGGGCGCTGAATCGGCACGCCAGTCAGAAAATCGGCACGAAAAAGTAAGATGGTCTTGAACCGGAGCATGAGAAAGATGGACGGAAAACTATTATTCCCCCTGACGGCTCTTGAGCGGCAATGAACGAGATGAAGGAGATTTGGATCGAGAAGTACCGTCCGAAGACCTTGAAGGAGGTTGTCGGACAGGATGAGATAGTCGAGCGCCTTCAATCCTATGTTAAATCCAAGAACCTCCCTCATCTGATGTTCGCTGGTCCGGCCGGCACCGGTAAGACCACCAGCGCCTTAGCTCTGGCCAAGGAGATCTTCGGGGACAATTGGCGCAACAACCTGGTCGAGCTCAACGCATCGGACGAGCGCGGCATCGACGTGGTTCGCGGCAAAATCAAGGAATTCGCCCGCACGGCGCCGATCGGTGGTGCTTCCTTTAAGATAATCTTCCTGGACGAGGCTGACGCGCTGACCGGAGATGCCCAGTCGGCTTTGAGACGAACCATGGAGAAGTACAGCGCCATCTGCCGTTTCATCCTCTCATGCAACTATTCATCGAAGATCATCGAACCCATCCAATCGCGATGCGCCGTGTTCCGCTTCCGGCAATTGAAGGAGAAGGACATCAAGCTCTATCTGACCCGGATAGCAAAAAGCGAGAAGATAGACCTCTCCGACGACGCAGCGGACGCATTGGTGCACGTCGCCAACGGGGACATGCGCAAAGCGGTCAACTCGCTGCAGGTGGCTGCGTCCCTTGGCGACAAGGTGACCATCGATGTGATCTACCAGACCACCGGAACGGCGAGGCCAGAGGAGATTAAGAAGTTGTTAGAAACCGCCCTGGCGGGCGATTTCTTGGCCGCTCGCAACCAATTGGACGAGCTGATGATCAACTATGGCCTTTCGGGCGAGGACATTATAAAACAGGTGCATAGCGGGATGTTCAGCCTTAGCATACCAGACATCGAGAAGGTCAAGCTCATCGACCGGACCGGGGAGATCGAGTTCCGCATCGTTGAAGGCAGCAACGAGAGGATTCAACTAGAAGCTTTGCTCGCATATCTGGTATTGGTGGGTTCGACGAGCGGTCGTAAATAGCGAAACCGCTTGGTTTAAGCGTCGACTCCCTGCCAACATTTTTATATCCCATGCCTATTTCCACGGCAGAGGTTTACAATGGCACGATTCAAGGAGGCCGACGCGAGGCTTCTAAACAAGATGATCTGCATGAATTGCTACGCGAGGAATGCCCCCAAGGCAACTCGCTGCAGGAAGTGCGGGTATACCAACCTCCGCCCAAAGGCGAAGGAGAGCAGGAAGACCTAAAGTCTTCCATCGTAATCCCTTCAATCCCTCTTCTCGAAGAATTGTGACGATTCAATTGTAGGTTCAGAGACGATTCTCGCCAGGATTTCGAGGATATATTTTTAGATTGATGGTTTAATAATGATAGCGATATATCACGTTTAGCGAGGGGGCGACGCCATCAAGACCGTATTGATCGTGGATGACAATTCTGACGTTCTTGCAATCGTCACCGAGCTGGTATCCGCGGCCGGGTATCGGGCCATCACCGCTTCTGGTGGGCGCGAGGCCATTGAAAAGGCCAAGTCCGAGATGCCAGATCTCATGCTCCTTGATATCAACATGCCTGACATCGATGGCTGGAGCGTCCTGAGGGGCCTGAAAGAGGACGGCCTCACCAGCAAGATCAAGGTGATGATGCTCACCGCCTACACCGATATCGGCACGGACATCTTCGGATTGCAAGACGTCGTGTCTGGCTATATCCGAAAGCCCTTCACCAATGCCGAGCTCTCCGAGAAGATCAAGGAGATCGTCGAGGGCCAGGAGACATTAACCCTCGAGCCGAAGATGGAAGAGCAGAAGCCATCATTCCTATCACGCCTGATCGGACGGAAGGAAACGCCCGTCGGGATGGAGAAGGTCAAACGGACCGCGAAGCGCTACGAGCTGCGCAAAGGCTTCGGTTACGTGGTCAAGGAGACCAAACCGGAGAAGTCGTTCGAGATCTTCACTGACCAGGTCACGCACAACATCCAGGGTCTGTGCATAACCCGAGAGCATCCCGGCATCATCCGGAAGAAATGGGGGCTCGAGAAGACGCCGATCATCTGGCTCAGCAACCAGCTCGGCCGGGTCTACGTCAACCCAACGAACATCGGTATCCTCTCTGACACCATCATCCGCTTCATCGAGAAAAGCGGGGATAGTGTCGTGATGCTGGATGGCATCGAGTTCCTGATCGTCAATAACGACTTCGAGAAGGTGCTGCGCATGGTCCATCACATCGCCGAAGCGACGATGGAGTACAAATCACGATTGATCATCAGCGTGGATCCGAGGACGCTTGACCTAAGGGAAATGGCGTTGTTGGAGCGGAACATGGAGGTAATCGACACCATGCCGCCCCAACCTACGAAACCTATTAGGTAATCGAACGGATTCACCGCTGGAGAGTAGGGATCGAGGTGGATCACAATGGCAAACGCTCAGATATTGAACGTCCGGGGTCGCGAGGTACTGGATTCTAGGGGCAACCCCACCGTGGAGGCAGAGGTCAGCACATCTTCTTTCGTTGTTACGGCGATAGCACCATCGGGAGCTTCGACCGGCACGCACGAGGTTCTGGAGCTCAGGGACGGTGGCAAGCGCTATGGCGGCAAAGGCGTCCAGAAAGCCGTTCAGAACGTTAATCGTCTCATAGCGCCGAAGCTCAAGGGAATGGACGTCACGGACCTCCGAGCGGTCGATCAGGTGATGATCGAGCTGGACGGAACGAAGAACAAGGAGCGGTTGGGCGGCAACGCCATGGTCGCGGTCTCTTTAGCGGCCGCAAAGGCCGGTGCGGCGGCGAAGGGCGTGGAGCTGCACGAGCATTTGGGGCCAGGGAGCAGGTTGCTTCCCATGCCCATGATGAACATCATCAATGGCGGCAAGCATGCTGGGACTGGCCTCAATATCCAAGAGTTCATGATCGTCCCGGTTGGCGCGACCAATTTCTCGGACGCATTGCGAATGGGCGCCGAAGTTTACCAGACGCTGAGGGGGCTATTGAGGGAATCGTTCGGTCCCGCTGCGATAAACGTCGGGGATGAGGGAGGCTTCGCACCCCCATTCGATAGTACGCGACAGGCACTGGATGCGATAATGAAGGCGATCGAGAAGGCCGGTTACACGCCGGGGAAGGACATCTCCCTTGCATTGGACTGCGCCGCCAGCGAGTTCTGCAATAAAGGGGTCTATTCGATCGATAAAGGGCGCGTCGGACCGCAGGACCTTTTGGACTATTACTCCGTCCTGCTTCGGAACTATCCATTGGTCAGCATTGAGGACCCAGTGGACGAAGAGGACTTCGACCTGATGGCGCTGATGACGCTACGCATGGGAAGGAAGGTGCAGCTAATCGGCGACGACATGTTCGTTACCAACGTCGAACGAATACGCCAAGCCATCGCCAAGAAGGCTGGCAATTGTACGCTGCTGAAGGTCAATCAGATCGGCACGGTCAGCGAGTCTATGAACGCAGCCAAGCTGTCCCTCGAGGCAGGCTATCGGGTGGTCGTCAGTCACCGTTCTGGAGAGACCGAGGATACTTCCATCGCGGACCTGGCCGTCGCATTAGGCTGCGGGCAGATCAAGACCGGTGCGCCGGCCCGGGCCGAGCGGACTGCCAAGTACAATCGCTTGTTGCGCATCGAGGAGATGCTTGGAAATAAGGCCGAATTCCCTGACACGGACTTCTACAAGCCCAAGAAAACGTGACATTCCTATTGGAAGAATATCGAACGTCCAAATCAAAAGGGCGCTCGTCAGCGACTATTAAACAGTATAAACTAGCGACTCCATAACATCCGGTATGGGCATCGAAGAGCAGACCTGCGAGACCCGCATCGAGATGCTGCAGGACTATCAGTTCAAAGTGAGCTTCTCAAGGGAGGGGTTGGAACCGTTATTGATGGACGAGCCCCAACCGGTCGGAAAGGGTCAATATCCCAATGCTGGCTTGCTTGTAGCGGCGGCCACGGGCAACTGCCTGGCATCGTCCTTGTGCTTCTGTCTCCGTCGGGCGCGGGTCGAGGTCAAAGGAATGACCGCGGTGGTCAGGACCACGATTGAAAGAAACGAGAAGGGGCGTTTGCGGATCACCGGGATAAACGTGGAGCTTAAGCCAGTGGTAGGGGATATGAAGAAATTCGAAGTCTGCAGAGACATCTTCGAGGATTTCTGCATCGTTACCCAGAGCGTTCGAAAGGGAATCCCTGTGAAGGTGGATGTATCTCCAAGATGTGAATAGACCAAGGACGACTCCATTCCGCTTCGCTCATCCTGATGGATACGACAGGCACTATTAAGCCGATGCCAATCGAGATCACTGGGCTAGGGTGCCGACCACTGGAAATCGCTCAAGCACGTCTTCTTCATGCGGCGCATCGAAGATGTCCTTGGTCATATCGACGCCGGCAATGTGCAAACCCTGATGCTGGCCGCCCCCCCAAAGTGAGCTATCGGTCACGTCGTACACTTTCCCTTTATGGGCGATATAGATTGGCTTTCCATTCTTACCGTTGTACTTGGCTAGCTCTTCTTTTGTGAACGTCTGCATGTTTTGTCATTTAGACCTGCTGGACTATAAATCATTTCTCAGCCTTCTTTCGCTATTCGAACGGGGTAACTGATTTTAATTCCTTACGCACTATGTGCGGTCATGCTCGATGAAAAGGACCTAGCGATCCTTGGCATCTTAAAAAAGGATTCTCGGCGCAGCACCAAAGCAATTGCCAGTGAGCTAGAGATTCCCAGAGCCACTGTCCATGAGCGCATCAAGCGCATGACGGAGAAGAGCATCATCCGAGGGTTTACGGTCCAATTGGATCATGCGAAAATGGGCAAGCCAATCACCGCTTTCATCCTGATCTCCTTTCTTCCCGAGCCAACGATATCGCAAAGGAATCTAGCACAGGACATCGCATCGATGGAAGGAGTCCAGGAGGTACATCTCATCTCAGGCGAATACGATATACTGGTCAAGGTCAGGGGTACCTCGATGGAGAGCATTGGTTCGTTGGTCATAGATAGGATTCGCATGCTCCGGGGAGTAGGGCGGACTTTGACCTGCTCTTCCTTCGCCGCGGTTAAGGATGAGATGTAACCAAATGGCTCGATATCATCGAATGAAAGGAGCCATATTTTCTTAATATAATTCAGTCGGGATATAATGAATATTTATAATTATATAATATTAATTAGTTTAATGCTTTTGTATTCTAGTGGACGTTATTCTACACTCTGTCCGACCCCCGTCTGACAATCTGGCATGACCGTGAGAACCTTATCGAAACGTTTAATACGATAGCTCATGTTATTGTTTTTTGCTCGGAGAATTACAAAAGCGCAGGCTATTTTGCCAGTAAGAAAAAAGGGGCTAGCAAATAGATTGGCTGGGGCAGTTCTTCGTAGTGGGGGAGAGCTATGGAAATGCAAAGACAAATAGCGCAGGCTTTAGAACCTGCCGCTAAGGATAGGAAGCATTCGGCGGATGTAGGTGATCTGAACGATGCTCCGATCCTGCTTGTGCGGTCTCCCCAGAAAAACCAGACATTTGATGTGCGGGGCGATATCATGTTCGGGGAGTCACCGAAACGCAAGGTCCTCTGTCTGTGCGGCGCGATCGCTGACGTGGATTCTGGGATGGCCAGCATGAAGAAGAAGCTTGGAAAAAGCGTTGAATGCCGATCCTGTCGCAATGAGCGAATCGCGCAAGAAATGGAGGGACTTAGATCGCATTTCACCGGCGAGGACGGAGAGAACGGCGATCAATAACCCCGCGACGATAGGAAATTATTCTATCATACGCGTTTGCCAATTTCGTTCGAATGATCTTTAATTCGAACTAGCTTTATATAGGGTTGGCGAAATTCGAAACGCATCGACCGAACATTAAGGTGTGGAAATGGATATTCTATTGATATCTGGATTCTTGGGTTCTGGCAAGACCACGATGGTGCTTTCGACGATCGAAAGGATCATACAAAGAAAGCACAAGAAGGTCGTCGTCATCGTCAACGATTTTGGTCAGATCGGTATCGATGGAAAGGTGATGGAGAAGTTCGGGCTAGAGGTCAGGGAGATGCCTACCGGTTGCATATGCTGCACCCTCGGCTCCGACCTGTTGACCACATTGCGCGATGTGGCCGATGCATTCAACCCAGACCTGGTGATAATAGAACCGACCGGGGTAGCAGACCCAGAAGCTATTCACGAAACGCTCAAGCTCTATAACGGACCGCCGATCGGAGCTGTCAAGATCGCAATAATCGTCGATGCCGTGCGCTATCCCGTGATCGTCAGGGCACTGGCGCGGCCATTGAAGAATCAATTGAAAGCGGCAAATCTAATAGTCATCAATAAGCTCGACGAAGTGAATGAGTCCGCGGTCAAGAGTATCGAGCAGAGCATAAGGGACCTCGGCTTGCAGACTCGGATCATACCCGCATCGGCGACGCTCGGGACGAATCTGGATCAGGTCGTGGACGCGATTTTGGATTGATTGCGAATTAATGGTTTAAGGAATTGAAACCCACGACATCGAGAATTAGGTTTCGATTAGGAATGATCTAGGTGGCAACTGGCTTCTTAGCTCTAGTTACCTTCTTTTTCTTCTTTGCTGGCGTTTTCTTGGCCGTCGATTTCTTCACCTTTGTTGCTTTTTTCGGTTTGTGTTCTTCCTTCGACAGCTTCTTCTCAGCCTTCTTGAGCTTCTTCTTCTTTGCTGGGCAATCCATGTTGACGCAGAACTTCCAAGGCCGGCCTTGGTTGATGATCAGCATGATGGGCGCTTTGCACGCCTCGCACACCTCGCCGGTGGTCCTGAGCGAACCCAATTGCGGCAATGGGTAGGTCCGAGTGCATTTGGGGTAGCCGATGCAGCCCAGGAAGCGCTTTCCAGCGCGCGAATAGAGCAGCCTGAGGTGCATACCGCATTCTGGGCAGACCCCCATGATGGTGTTCGCCTTGTTTATTTCGCAACTGGGATTGAGGCATTGCTTGTGCGGTGGGTTACCTCTACGAATCACCTTCACCGTCGGTGTATTGCATGCTTCGCAGGTCTCGCCTGTCGCTTCCACCTTTGCGCCTCCGGGCTTGGGATAGGCGTTGGTGCATTTAGGGTAATTGGTGCAGGAAATGAACTCGCCCCTCTTTGAGCGGCGGACGTGCAGCTCCCCTCCGCAGGCGGGGCAGATGCCCATGAATACCTGTTCCTTCAGCGCGTCACGTATTTCCTTTCCGATATCCAACTTGTTGAGCTCCATCACATCGACGATGTCCGAGAGCATATCCTGCGATTCGCTCACTACCTCGGCCAAAGACGTCTCGCCATTCGAAATGTCTTCCATGTCCTTCTCAAGATGGGCCGTCATTTTGCTCTCGGTGATGGTCTGGGCGTGCTTTTCGAGTGAATTCGTGACCGCGATGCCGCTCTGCGTCGGGATGAGATCGTTGCCAGCCACATATTTTCGGTCCAAGAGCTTCTGGATGATCTCGTGACGAGTGGATTTTGTTCCAAGGCCCAGTTTCTCCATCTCTTGGAGCAATGTCCCTTGCGAGTAGCGGCGTGGCGGCTCGGTCTCCCTTCGATCGGATTGGACCGAGAGGACCTTGATTGATTCCTCTTCCTTCAGTTCCGGGAGTTCGAACTCGGTGACGCGGAAATAGGGATAATATTTGCGCCAGCCAGGGGAAAGGATGCGATATCCCTTGCAATCGAATGGTTCTTCCTTGATCGCTATGGTAGTGCGCCGATGCTCGGCCTTGCAGGATGGCGCCACTGTGGCAAGGAAACGCCGTACTATCAGCTCGTACAGGCGCCATTTCTCCCCCTTAAGCTTGTCCTTGCTCGCTGCCTCAGTAGGGTAGATGGGCGGGTGATCGGTGGTCTCGACGCGCCCTCTTGAAGGGCGAATGGTCTGTTGCTCGAGCAGCTCCTCCGCCTCGGATTTGAAGTCCGTTTCCTTCAATTTCTCCAGTATGTTCTTCAGGCTCAGGGAGCGAGGGTAAACGGTATTGTCGGTCCTTGGGTAAGAGATGTAGCCGGCGGTGTAGAGATCCTCGGCAATCTTCATGGCGAGGCTGGCGGTGAGCCCGATCTTCACAGCCTCGGCCAGCATCATCGTGGTGTTGAATGGAGGCGGTGGATACTCGTCCTTGTTCTCCTTGACATACGATAGCACTTTGCCCTCGTTGCTGCCCTCGCAAAGCTCTAGGACGCTTTTTGCGCCCTCCTCATCCCAGAAGGGGTTCTTCTGATGCGTCCCATCGAACCTTAGGTCCTTTTCGAATTTGGCGTTGACGTTCCAATAGGGTTTCGGAACGAAGGTGCGGATCTCCCGGTCCCGATCCACGATCAGGCTGAGGGTCGGGCTCTGCACTCGCCCGACTGATAAGAAGTTCGAACCTACCTGGCCTGATGCCAGTGAAATGAATCGAGTTAACGTCGCCCCCCAGGCCAGATCGATGATCTGTCGGCAGGCCGCAGCCTCAGCGAGCTTCTCGTCCGGTCGGGTCAGATTCGAGAAGGCCTGGTCTATCTCCTGTCGGGTGAAGGCGCTGAAACGCGCCCTCATCACCTTTACCATGTCGACGCCTAATAGCTCCACCGTCTCCAGACCTATGAGCTCGCCTTCTCGGTCATAGTCGGTGGCGATGATGATCTCGTCCGCGTCCTTTGCCAATTCCTTCAAAACGTTAATGATGTTGTGAGCTGTGACCCTCTTCTCTGGTGCGGCGCGGACTAGCTCGCGCGGCGGGGTCTTCTCCCAACTGTTCATGTGATGGGGATAATCCAATTCGATGACGTGGCCTCGCAAACCGACCACGCTCCAACGGTCGTCACCTATCTCGAATTGGAAGACCTGGACACCGTTCATCCGTGTGGATTTCTTGTCCCCTCGCGAGAGGATGACAGCGATCCGCGCCGCCGCATCAGCCTTCTCAGAGATTACCAGCTTCATCATTCGGGTTCGAGCAAGGTGTTCAATTATAAAAAGTTGGGTATGACCCGACGCAGGGAATGCAATGCTTTTTTTACCGATCGGTCATCAATGTTTATACTTCTTGCCATGTTCGCTCAACTCACCAGCGATCATGACAGGTTCGCTATGCAACAATCCCTTGACGCTGGTGAGCTCTTCGCTCAATCTCTTCGCCTTCCCCACTGTGCCATGAATGACCAGGACCTCCAAGCATTTATCCAGATCGAGATGGACGTGGATCGATGAAGAGATGATGTCATGATTACGATGCTGGATGTCCATCAGATTTTCCTTTACGCTTCCAAGATTGTGATCGTAGACCAGCGTGATCGTACCCACGGCGTGCGAATCGCTGGCCTTCAATGATTCCTCCACCATTGCCTTCTTGATTAGGTCTCGGATTGCTTCCGATCGCGTTGCATAGCCTCTGAAAACCAGATACTTGTCAAATGCTTCTAGAAGCTCCGGTTCGAGGGAGACTCCGATCCTCGTTACCTTGTCCATCGTTTGAAATGAATGGGTTCAGGGCCTAAATCCTTTTGTGTCCTTGGCAGCCTCGCCCTCGATGCCATCTAGGAATCTACCCCGCTCCCACAGAGAGCCTAGGGCATGCACGGAACGCCTGATGGAACCGTAGGCAGGTATGCCCCGTTCGTTAAGGCGCTGAAGGATGGGGCGGGAGAATCCTCCACCGGTGCAACAGATGACTGTGGGCTTATTTCCGTTCTTGGCCCATCTCTCGGCGACATCAATCATCTCCATGCTCATGCCAGGTGGCTGGAACAGTAGGATGAGCAGTATGGCATCGATTCCTTTCTCTCCATCCAATACTGCTAGTACTTCATCGTACATCTTGTTCGTTACATCTCCAGTAAGATCGATGGGGTTGTTAACCGAAGCGAAGTAAGGGCTGAGCGTTCTCAAGCTTCGTTTCGCTTCCTCCGACAGAGCTGCCAGTCGCAGGCCAAAGCCATTTGCCTCGGAGGTCACATAATCAGTCGCGACCACACCATATCCTCCTCCACTTCCAATAATGGCGATTCGATTCCCTTTCAAATGGTCCAGGCAGGACAGTGCTTGGCTGATGTCCAAGAGATCTTGGTCATCATCGACCCTGATGATGCCGCTCTGATGGAAGACCCCCTTGATCATTAGATCGGTTCCAGATGCCAAAGCCCCGGTATGGGACGACGCCGCCTTTTGCGCTGACGGCGTGTTGCCGACTTTTGCCGCCACGATCGGTTTTCGTTGAGATATCTTTTTGGCACAATCCGCGAAATTTCTTCCTGACGAGAACGATTCCAGATAGAACGAAATGCACTTGGTCTCCTGATCCTTTCCGAAATATTCAAGGAAGTCATTCTCGCTCAGGTCTGCCTTGTTCCCAATGCCCACGCATGCTCCCAGACCAACGTGCGCATCCTCGGCCGATTCGTAGAGCCCAACCATAACGGAACCGCTCTGAGATATCAGGGCGATCGAACCCTGCTTCGGTCGTGGACTTCGTTCCTTAGGAAGGAAAAGGGTGTCGAGTTTCCTTTTTGGGTTTATCACGCCCATAGTGTTCGGTCCGAGCAAGCGTGTATCGCTGCCCTGGATGGCCTGCAGCATTTGATCCTGAATGCTCCTGCCCTCCGGTCCGATCTCCGCGAAACCTCCTGCGACAATGATGACGAATGGGACTCCTAATCGCGCACATTCGGCGGTTACCGGCAGCGAGGTGGTCGCTGCCACAGCAAGGATCGCCACATCAGGAATTTCGGGAAGAGAGCTTAGATTCGGGTAGCATCTCAGTCCTAGTATCTCCTTCTCTTTGGGATTGACGGGATAAAGTCTGAACTCGCCTTCCTTTATGTTCTTGAGTATCACATTGCCTACTTTCTCAGGCTTGATCGATGCCCCGACCACTGCCAGGCTGGAGGGCTTCAACAATTTATCTAGATTCATAATCTGATTTCTATTGAATTGAGACATAATAACTCTTTCATGGTCCGTGTTAGCAATGCCTATGAGGAAAATCGGTTAAGTCAAGAAACCGGTTGCGGTCCGTGCAATACGCAGAACAGCTCTTGAGGTCGATCCAAAATGCCACCAAGGAATACGTTGCCGGAAGGGCCGTTGGCGTCCTTTTCTCAGGTGGATTGGACAGCACAATTATTGCTCGAGTCGCTTCGGAGTATGGACCGGTCTCGCTTTACACGATAGGGATCGAAGGTGCGCACGACCTTATCATGGGCGAGAAAACGGCAGTGGAATTGGACCTGCCCTTTAATCCGATCGTTCTGGATGAGAAGGCGATCATCGCGAACCTCGTCCCGCTATCGAAGCTGTTGAGGGACCCATCACCTTTGCCGTTGAGCTACGAGATGCCTTTATTCGTTGTAGCTTCGCTTTCGAAGGAGAAAGTATTACTCAGTGGGCAAGGGGCGGACGAGCTCTTCGGAGGGTATTCGCGCTATCTGCTATTGGACAGCGATCAATTGGCGAAGGGCATGAAGCAGGACCTGGAGAACCTACTGTTGCGCGGGGTCGATAACGAGCAGGGAATCGCATCTCACTTCCAAAAGACCATTCATCACCCATATCTTCATCCAGATGTGATCAGGGAGGCCGCTCTTCTACCGACCAATCAGTGCGTCGATGGACAATCGAGAAAGGTTGTCCTCAGGGAAGTGGCGAGATTGCTTGAATTGCATCAGGTGGCCGACCGACCCAAGAAGGCGGCCCAATACGGTTCTGGGGTCATGAGGGTGATGAAGGCCGAGGCAAAGCGCCTGGGCGTAGGGCTTAGAGAGCTCGTCCCTACATTAGAGGAAAATGAGAAAAGGGCTTAACCTAGTCTGAATATCCTTTCCTAGAATGAACTATTCAGAGACGCTCGATTGGCTGTTCAGCCTGGAGCATATGGGGGTGAAGCTCGGCCTTGATAACATCAAGGAACTGCTGCATCGGCTGGGCAACCCCCAGGATGAGTTCAGGAGCGTTCATGTCGCCGGCACTAACGGAAAGGGCTCCGTGTCCGCAATGCTGGCATCGATCTTGCGCGAGCAAGGCTATCGCACCGGTCTTTACACCTCACCGCATATGGTGGATTTCAGGGAACGCATCCTTTGTGGTAGAGAGCTAATCAGCGAAGCTGAGCTCGCGAAGTTAGCCATGGAGGTGAAAGGGCAGTGGGAGGAGATGGAAAGGACGACTGGCCAGATCCCAACGTTCTTTGAGGTCACCACCGCGATAGCATTTCTCCATTTCGCGGATGGGGGAATCGAAGAAGCCGTGATCGAAGTAGGGATGGGAGGGCGCCTCGACGCCACGAACGTTATCAGCCCGGACTGCTCGATCATCACAAGTATCAGCATGGAGCACACGCAGTATCTGGGGAATACATTAAGCTCGATCGCAGCAGAGAAGGCTGGAATAATCAAGCCAGGGGTGCCGGTCGTGACAGCAGCGGACCAGTCCGAGGTCCTGGATGTGATTAAGCGCGTCGCTCTGGCCAAAGGGGCACCGGTCCGGATAGTGGGCAAGGACGTCGATTATCGTCTTATCTCGGCGACTATCGAGGGGACCATAATCGAGCTTGGAAGCCTTTCCGTTCCAGTGAAGCTGCCGTTGCTGGGAGGTTATCAGGCCGTAAATGCAGCGACGGCATATGCGGCAGCGCTCGAACTTGATAGAAAAAACGTCGAGGTCCAAGAGAAGGCGATCATCGCGGGTCTGGAGAACGTGCCATGGCCCGGTCGATTGGAACTGGTGCAAGGCAGACCGATGATCGTCCTGGATGCTACACATACGCCAGATGGCGCCCGGAAGGTTGCGCTCGAATTCAACAGGCTATTCGGAAGGAACATGACATTGGTCATCGGGGTGTTGAATGACAAGGACCTCGCAGGCGTGGTCGGTCCTTTCGCAGGGATCGCAAAAAAAGCCATAGCGACGGCGCCTGCGACCGAACGGGCTTATCCTGCGTCAATGGTCGCGCAGGTTCTGGACCGCGATCTGAAGAGCGTAGAAATCCAACCGAACATCCCGCGCGCAATTCAACGCGCCATCGAGATAACCGAGGCCAATGGGGTCATATTGATCACCGGATCGATATACACCATCGGTGAAGCCAAAGCTTGGTTGGAGTCACATGAAAGACCCACGTAGCATTTTATCTCAAATCCGAGGCTCGGTTAAGGTGGGTGTTTTTCCCGGAACGGTCGAAGGTAAGAAAGCCAGCTGGTCAGTGGACCCATTCCACGTGCTGATATCGACCGTGCTCTCCCAACGAACCCGCGACCAGAACACCGCTCAAGCGTCCGAGAGGCTCTTCGAGAAGTATGACACACCCGGCCAGATCGCCCACGCTCCGGTGGAACGACTCAAGGAACTGATCCGACCGGCTGGATTTCCAGGACAAAAGGCCAAGGCCATCAAGGAGATCTCGCGTCGGATTCATGAAGAGATGGGCGACGTTGTGCCAAATACCATCGACCAGCTCATTGCCCTGCCCATGGTCGGGCGCAAGACCGCCAATTGCGTTCTTTCCTACGCCTTCCACATCCCGGCGATTTGTGTCGATACCCATGTACATCGAATTTCCAACCGAATCGGGCTGGTTATTTCCGTTGACCCAGAGGGCACGGAGATGCAGTTGCGAAAAAGAGTTCCTCGCGATCTCTGGATAGACGTTAATTCCCTCATGGTCCGATTCGGCCAGACCATATGCCTTCCTCGAAAGCCGCGCTGTGATGATTGTCCCATCTCATCAACATGTAATTATTTTCGAAAGGTTTTGCTAAAGCGACAAGGAGAAAAATCCTCAAATGGATGATGCAAAAGGACTCACATTTTCAACGAGTCATCGATTTTCTTTCTCATCTCCTTTTCCAGCTGCTGCTCAGCCTCCCATTTATCCAGGGAATTGAACGACTCCTTAAGCTGTTTCAGGCAATCAAAACATATGTATCGGCCGCCGATATTCTTCATCAACCTGTTCTTATAACCGACCTTCTCGCAGATCCAGCAAGAATGCATATCCTTGGTCATATGCTCGGCATAAGCCTCCATTTTCCTTCCCTCGATAATCGATTCCAAGGTCTCGTCCCGGCTGACCCTCTTTTCTGTAGGCATGTCATATTACGTATCCAGTGGGCCACTATTTTAATGTGACCCGACAAAGCCTGGAGTCAAAGGAAACGCTAACTCAGATCGAGCTGATCTCGATATCGAAAGTCAATCCAAATGGTCGGTTGATAGGTGGCGATTGGAGGAATCGATAGACCAATATGTCAAACTCCGACAAAGAATATCCTCACCTTCGAACTTCTGTTCATATCCTAGCGCCAGCGATTACAAAATTCTTTTTATACCCTGGTTCATCTGCTACGACAAGGTCGAAGAATGATAGAGGCGCAGCATCTAGGACGGGTATTCGATGGGACCGTTGCTGTCGAAGACGTTTCATTCTCGATCAAGGACGGAGAGGCATTCGCTTTTCTTGGACCCAATGGCGCGGGCAAGACCACTACGGTAAGAATGCTTTGCTGCCTCATCAGTGCCACGCACGGTACAGGTTTCATCGACGGTCTGGACATTAGTGAAAAGAATAACCATATCAAAATTCGGAGCATGATTGGTCTCCTTCCAGAGAACCCCGGAATGTATGAGTCCCTAAGCGCTCATCGGAATCTCGATTTCTACGCAAGATTGTATGGCGTCCCAGAGAGGGAACGTGAGGCCAGGATATCAGCCATGCTAAAAAGACTGGGGATATTCGACCGTCGGAATGATGCGGTAGGCAAGTTCTCGAAGGGGATGAAACAGAAGATCGCGATCGCAAGAGCGTTGATGCATGAACCATCATACATATTCCTGGATGAGCCGACGGCTGCTCTCGATCCCGAGGCAGCTATCACCGTTCGCAATTTCTTGTTGGAGTTGAAAAAGGAAGGCCGGACGATATTCCTGAATACCCACAACCTTGACGAGGCTCAAAGGGTGTGCGATCGGATCGGCGTATTGAAGACCCGCCTCCTTGCTACTGGAGCACCAGATGATCTGGCGACCCGCTTCTTCGGAAGGAGCACGATAGTACATCTCAAGGTGGCGAATCCTGAGTTCTTGCCGGCCATTCGAAACCTACCGGGAGTACTGGACGCCCGACTTGATGATAAGAACATCTTGCTTTCCCTTGTTGACCCAGTCGAACAGAACCCCGCAATCATCTCAGCTCTCGTTTTAAAAGGGGCCCAGATCGAGTACGTTCAAGAGGTCAAACACGGCCTTGAGGATATCTACCTTAAACTGATGGGAGGGTCGAAATGAGGTTTGAGAAATCCTGGATCATCGTGAGAAAGGAATTCTCGGAGTTCAGGAAGAACAAGTACATCCTCTATTCCCTGTTCCTCATGCCGATCATCATGTCGGTGGTCCTTCCAGTGGTTTACTTGGTACCGATCTCGACCTTCGCCACACCTCCAGCCGATCATCCTCTTGAGCTAGGGATTAACATCGTTCAAGAGATACAAGGTGGCAATCAATCGAACAGCAGCGTCGAGAATATCCGTTTCCATAACACGAATATCGAGAACGTAATAGCGAATAAATGCGAATTCTTTAATTGTACGATAGTCATGTCTGTTGTTAAGAATTCTAACTTAACCAGCTCAACAATCACCGGCTCTGTTGTAGAGCACAGTAACATTCAGTCCTCAACCACAATAGATACCAATGCACCAGGGTCTTTGTTTCTTGGTTCTGAAAGCGAGTCAGAGAAATACCTGCTCCTCATCATCAATTCCTTGCTGATGTTCTTCGTTCTCATACCAGCAATCATTCCGACCGTTATTGCTTCCTATTCTTTCGTCGGAGAGAAGCTCAACAAATCGCTCGAACCGCTTCTTGCGACACCTACGACTGACACTGAGCTATTAGCGGGAAAAACATTAGCTATTTTCATTCCGTCAGTTCTGGTCACGTGGATTTCATTGTTGCCAGCCGTTATCATCGTCGATCTCGTTACCTACCCGATTCTGGGCTATTACATTCTACCCAACATGATCTGGATTCTCGGCGTTTTCTTCGTTGCGCCTCTATTCTGCATTCTCAGCGTTCTGGTGAACGTGATCGTGTCAGCGAGAGTAAGCGATGTGCGCACCTCTCAGCAGATTGGAAGCATCGTCGTCCTTCCAGCGATCGCCTTTTTCATCGTGGCTTTGGCAGGAGTGGTGGTGCTCAACGAGTTCTATATGCTCCTCTTCGGAACGGCGATCCTGATAGTGGACCTGATTGTCTTTTTCATTTCATTGAGGGTGTTCCAAAGAGAAGAGATACTTGTCAAATGGAAATGAACCTGATCCAGTTTAACATAATCATGACGCCTTGACATTACCATACTATATTTTGGAGCGATGTTTTCGCTCAGGCTGAGGTCCACGGTGCAACCGCTGCATATCATTATTTGCCGAAGAACAATTACTCTTGGAAATCATGATTGCGATCGTAATGGGCACACGTCCTGAGATAATCAAGATGTCATCGGTGGTGAGGGCGTGCCAGTCCAAAGGTCTTGCCTTTTTTTTATTCTTCATACTGGACAGCATTATTCATATTCAATGGACAAGGTGTTCTTTGAGGAACTGGAACTTCCAGAGCCAAGCCATTATTTGGAGGTAGGAAGCGGTTTCACGGAGAGCAAACCAGCAAGATAATAGCTGGTGTTGAGAAGATACTGCTCAAGAAAGGACTTCCATCGTTCTTGTCCAAGGCGATACGAACACCGTCTTAGGAGCGGCCCTTGCAGCCTCTAAGTTGGGGATGAAGATCGGGCACGTCGAGGTGGGGCTTCGCTCGTTCGATCGGTCGATGCCCGATGAAACCAACAGGATCCTCGCAGATCACATCTCTGATTACCTTTTCGTGCCGACACAAGCGGCCAAAATGAACCTTGCCAATGAAGGAATCCGGAAAGGGGTTTATGTCACTGGCAATACTATCGTCGATGCAGTAAAACAGAATCTGGTGTTTGCAAAGCGTAAATCAAAAATGCTGGAAGAGTTGCGATTAGAAAAAAGCGGATTCATTCTTGCTACCGCTCATCGTCAAGAGAACGTGGACGATCGAGAGAGGTTGAAGGGCATTATTGAAGGATTGAGGTCCGTCAGCCGGAAAATGTCAATGTCAGTTCTTCTGCCTGCACATCCCCGCACGCAGAATCGATTGAAGGAATTCAGAATTGATGCCACCGGTATATTGATCGTTGATCCCATCGGCTACCTGGACTTTCTTCAATTGGAGGCGAATGCAGCCTTAATTCTGACTGACTCCGGTGGCATCCAGGAAGAGGCTTGCATATTAGGGGTCAAGTGCGTAACGCTGCGGGAGAATACCGAGCGACCAGAGACCATCCAAGTCGGCTCGAATGTGCTGGCAGGAACAGACCCAAAGCGAATCCTAGCTCAATCAAATAAGATGATATCGTCCAAAGTGAAATGGAACAATCCATTCGGTGATGGAAACGCTGCTAAAAGGATCATTGAGCGGATCAACAAAGACGGATGGAATTAATATCAAACATAATTGCTGGATGATGGAAAAATAGCATTCGATCGTTCGACATACTCACTGAATGAATTAGCATTGTACTCAATCGTTTATGAATGATTATAAACGATGAGATTATGCAACTAAGTCCGAAGCTTCGGAATGCATCTGGCATAATCATCTATTTTCAGATACCTCGACGAATTATTTTATAGCATGATGTCAGAATTCGTGGTAGCGGAAGGAGGGATGCGATGAGATCATATGCCATCACAGGACTTAGGTCAACTGCACAATCCAAATTCGGAAAGAGATCGGCCAGGGATGGACAGGGGTTAAATGAGAACGAGGCGAAAGAGGCATTAAATTTCGTTCTTGTGCGAGACTACAAGGATCGTGCGATCTTGCGAAACCTGCAATCCTATGCAAGAAGCGAGAATCCTGGATTCGTTTGGTTCGATGAGGAAAAAGAAAGTGCCAAGCTTGCCTGGATCAGAAAGGGGCGAGATGGAGAGGCGGTCGGTTACTGTATTTCCAAAGAAGGCCGATATGAGTATTCAGCTTATGCGAAAAGAGATGTCTATGTCCCAAGGTACATCTCGCAGATCTTCGTACAACAAGAGCAGAGAAGGCGATCGATCGCGAGCATGATGATTAGCAACTTCGTATCTGAAGGGGGAACGGGATCGCTCTGGGTGGAAAGTCCGAAGCGCGAGACAATCGCGTTGCTGCACAATCTCGGTTATCATGAATCCAGGGACCGCTACCAACTATGGGAGATGATGTTCGGGTTGACTTGCTGGGCTCGATATAGCCAGATCGAAGAAACCATTCTTCCAGGCAACCAGGAATTGACATCGGCAACCTACTACGAGCCATGGCTGTGGTCAGGGGACAGCGCGATCGAGATGGCCATGCTCAGGTGATTGATATGGTCATTTAACCATTCCGGTTGAAGGGCATTGACCGATGCGCATCCTAATATCCATGAAGACAATTCGCCCATTCATGAGTGAGACCGTAAAACGGATTGCAGCCGGACAGAAGTTGGTCACGATGGAGTGCGACCTCTCCGATCGCACTGCCGCAGCCCGTCGTGCCTCGCTCATGCCTTTCTTGCTGCTCGGTTTCATCGTGGTCGTTTATACACTATTAGTGCCGATATTACAGAATTGGATGATGGCGTTGTTCGCTGTCGGTCCAGTGATGATATTGACAGCGTATTTTGGCATTCCCGTATCAAGAATGAAGGCTGGCTTGTATTTTAAGAAGATCGACGTCTATGAAAACGGTGCTAGGTTGAACACCAACCGTTTCATGCGTCGATTCGTTACAAACGAATTCCTAAGGCGCGAACAGGTGAAGGAGATCGCGGTCGTGAAAAGGAAAGGGATCATGGGACTAAGGAGCGATCATGAGATGTTCATGATCCTAAAACAAGGAGTTGCCATTCCGATGATCTATATCACCAAAGAGAAGGGCGAGGAATACGGCAAGCTGATCTCGCAGTCCTGGGGACTCCCCTTCAATTCCTATTGACCTCCAAAGGTTGCTTTGACGTTATGGGAGAATATGGGGCCGAGGAACCTGCCGTCATCATTCATAATTGCGTTGCTGATTGATTCCAATGGCAGCTGATGAAGCCGTCGATCAGAGCTTTGCCAATTTGTCGCAGGCCTCTTTGAGGACTCCATCGCGCTTGGCGAAACAGAACCTTACAAGTTCATCGCCTCCATCAGTAGGGAAGAAGGCCGTTGCCGGAACCGCGGCGACGCCAGTCTTCTTCAGGATATGCAAAGCCTTGTCCTTGGCGGTCTTCCCTGGGATCGATGAGACGTCCGCGAGGACGTAGTAAGCCCCTTCTGGCTTGTACGCTTTCAGGCCAGCTTTCTCGCAAGCATCGAGCATCATGGTCCGCTTGCCTGCATATTCCTCGCAGATGCCAGAGTAATAGGAGGGCGGCAATTCCTCGATCCCCTTCGCCGTCGCGATCTGGAAGGGGGTGGGCGTACAGACATAGACCAAGTCGTTCACGTAACCGATGGTGTTCTTCCATTTCTCGTGGCAATGAGCGTATCCTACGCGCCAGCCGGTAATGCTGAAGGATTTCGAATAGCCCGAGATGGTAACAGTTCTTTCTTCCATTCCGTCGATCGAAGCTGGCGAGATATGCTTCTTGCCATCATAGATGAAGTATTCATAGATCTCATCGGTGAAGCAGAATAGGTCGTTATCCACGCAGATGTCCCTCAAGGCTTTCAGTTCGGTCCTTGAATAGACCTTCCCAGTTGGATTCGAGGGGGTGTTGATGATGATCGCTTTGGTCTTCTTGGTGATGCTTTCTTGAATCGCGTTGGCATCGAACTTCCAATCCGGTGGTGGACCTAGGCTCGGCGTGATGGGTTTGGCACCGACCATTTGAATCGTGAAGCAATGGTATTGGTAATATGGCACGGGGACGATCACCTCGTCACCAGGGTTCAGGAGTGCCAGGCAGGTGGCGTACATCGCTCCTGTCGTTCCTTCAGAGCAAATGAGATTCTTCTCTGCATCGGCCTCCAGACCATTGAACGATTTCACCTTCTTGGCGATGGCCTCCCTTAGGACCGGAAGTCCGTCGAATCGGGTATAGGTGTTCCAACCATCATCGATCGCTTTCTTGGCGGCCTCGACCACCAATGGCGGTATGTCGAGGTCACAAACACCTTGAGCCAGGTTTATTCCTTTGACCTTGGCACATTCGATTGTCATGGCGCGAATGTCAGAATGGGTCATTATCTCTGACCGCTCAGATCCCTTCGATATCATCTCTCCACCGTTCGCCTGTGAATGTTTAACATTGTATTAATGACTTTCAGGCAATTAAACAAGAATGCCTAGTTTTCAACTTGGCAAATCGTTGTTCTCGCCGAATTTTTAGGAAATAGATGGAAAAGGACGGAAACGGTTTCTTCATTCGGTCTTCCATTTGCTCAGGAATACTCCGGCAATGAATAGTATGACCGCGAAAACGGCCACCACTAGCATGTTGCCAATCGCCGAGGTCATGTTATCATAGACCATCGAGTCCCTTAGGGCATTGCCGACATAAGTCAGCGGTAGAATGTTAGCCACTGATGCTAGCCATGAGGGGAACTGCGAGGCTGGGAAGAAGATGCCTGACAGGAACATCATCGGGAAGGTAATGGCATTGGCCGCTGCGGATGCCGACTCCTCATCATGGATGAAACGCGCAATGATCATCCCCATCGAGGAGAATGCCGCCGAAGATAGGATGATGGTCGCAATGGCTACGGCGTTCAGGGTCATGTGCGCGTTGAACGCAAGCATCCCCACGATGCTTATTACCGCAACGGACAGGAAGACAACGACCAGCTGCCAGAGGATCTGGGATGCAAGCCATTCCGCCCGTGTGATCGGCGTGGTGGTGAGCTTCTTGAAGATACCGTTGTTGCGGTACCTGGTCATCACCGAGACCATCCAGAATGCGGTGGTGGTCATCGTCGTCAGGGCGATAACACCAGGAATGAAGAAGTCGATGTAGTTGAATTGAGTGTTGGTTATGTCACCCCTTGCGGTGGTGATAACGTTCGTTCCACCTGCCAACATCAGATTCGCCTGACCAGCGAACCCGTAGACGATGCTGTAGACGATGCCCGCGGATTGCTGCGTTGGGTCCAAACGTACCAACAGTTGAGTGGCATTAGGTCCCGCACCTGGAATGAATGCCTGTTCGAAATTCGCTGGGATTATAAGCACTGCGGTGGGCGAGTGGTCCTTGATGTACTGGTCGAGGTCAGCAGTCTTATTTATGCTGATTAGGTTCACAGAGTCAGTGGCGTTGATATTCTCCACGAACGAATGCGACAACGGCGAGTCGGAGAGGTCCTGAATGTACAGGTCCACTTTGCCGCCTCCGCTGTTGCTGAATATTGCCCCGAACAAAAGGATCAGTAATAGTGGGAAGGCAATGGTCCAGAACACGGTGCTCTTGGCCCTGAAGAAACCCTTGGCCTCGCCCTTGAGCGCAACGAGGATGCGGTTCGTCATCTCAATCAGCCTTCCTTTTTGATCGTTTCTTTTTGTCAGCTGTTGGCTCTGGTTCCTCGGCAGCTAATTTCTTACCGGTAAGGGTGAGGAAAACATCCTCCAAGGTGGGCCGCGTCACCTGGATCTGATCGTAATTGCCTCCGCTCCTGTCAAGTGTGTAGATGATCTCAGGAAGGGCATTCTTGTTCTCCAGCCTGATGACGACGTCCCCTCCCTTCGACTCCATGGTTGGCCATTGCCCCTTGAGGGCAGTGGTGCACGAGTTGTCACAGTGGGATATTATGCATCTGGAGCCGGTTCCATGGGCGTCGATGATCTGGCGCGGGGTGCCCAGTGCGATGAATCTGCCGTGGTCGATGATGCCTAGTCGGTCCGAGAGCACCTCCGCCTCTTCCATGTAATGAGTGGTCAGAATGACCGTCTTGCCCCGTTCCTTCAGGTCTCTGACCACGGCCCAAACATCCCGGCGGGCGCGGGGGTCAAGACCGGTGGTCGGTTCGTCCAGGAAAATTATCTCTGGGTCGTTGACCATTGATATGGCTACGCCCGTTCGTTGCTTGAGTCCCCCGGACAGGTTCTTGAAGTATTCATCCCTCTTCTCGGTAAGATCCATCGCTTTGATCAGATCGTCGGCGGGCAACTGCCTATCGAACATGCCACCGAAGTATTCGATGTTCTCCTTGACAGTTAAGAGATCGAAGGCGTTGAAGTCTTGTGGCAGCACCCCGATCCGGTTCTTGATCTTGAGCGGCTCCTTGGTGACATCCATGCCCAGGATGTGCACTTTACCCGAGGTCAGGGTGCGCAGGCACTCCATGATCTCCACCGTTGTGGTCTTACCTGCGCCATTGGGGCCGAGTAGCGAGAACACCTCTCCCGCTTTAACTGTGAAATCGATGCCGTCGATGGCTGTTAATTGCCCATATTTCTTGACCAATCCTTCGACCTCGATCACCGTGTCAGTCACGCGAGCACCTGAAACGCGCTACCAGCTAGGTCTCTATATAGTTTTTGCGAGAATCGGAGCTTGTTTGGCACTAAAAATCAAGTCAGTATGGTGAGGTAGCCGACCGCGATCGTCAAGATCAGCAAAAGAGCGCTAAAATTGAGCTTGACCTGGCGAACGATGAGCCGAGGTTCCTCTGAGCGCATCGTCAGACCGTATGATGCAGCGGTCAGCGGTATTGCTGACAATAGGACGAAAAACCACATCTCAAGCGGTTGTAATGTCCCCAATAACGCGAAGATCGTAAAAAGGACGGTCGCGGCCAGCGTTGTGATGACGGACAGCCTGATTCCCGCCTTCCGGCCCTTGTAGGTCATCAAGTTAACCTTGCCACCCGAACGGTCCACTTCGACGTCTGGAAGCTCTACGGTGAGGATGAAGAACAAGGCGTAGCACATCAACGGGAACGATAGAGCTACGATCCTGGCATCGATCGCGCCACCCATCACGTAATAGCCCATTGCTGGCATGATAAGCCCGGTGGCAAGGATGGTCGAGACTTCTCCGAAGCCCCGGTACGCAAGCTTGAGCGGCGGCGCGGTGTAGAACCATCCGAGCAAGGAACCTATAACCACCAGCACCAAGAAGAAAGGACCATATGAATAGACCAGGTCGAAGAGGATCGCGATCGCTATCGAAATGATGATTAAGAAGAAAGCGAACCTCACCGCGAACCTGGATAGCTCAGGATGTTGGACCAATACCCCACTTCCTCCAGAAAAAATAGTTTGCTTGGCGGTCCGATCCGTTTCGCGATCGAAATAGTCGTTGCTGAACGAGACGGAAAGGTGTGCGGTGCCAAAGATGGCATAACCGAACAGGAATCTGATCGGATCGAGGATGGCGCCATTGACGACGGCGAGGAGCGCGCCGAGCGTGTATATCAATAGACCTGGAATCAAGAAACGGAATCTGGCAAGCTTCAATATCAGCTTCAATTCGTTAAGGTCCATCTGCTTGCCCCGGGGTTCGGTCAATAATCGTCAATATCATCGATATTTCTGATTGGACCTTATTGATATATTTACCTTTTATGGGCAGGCAACCCTTTTTGATGCCGCAATGGATTAATGTCTGGAAATATGACCAATGACCCTCTAACTAAAACCGAAAAGGAACGTTACCAACGCCAACTATTGATCGAAGGAATAGGAGAAGGCGGTCAATCCAAGATCAAGCACGCCAAGGTTGCTGTCGTTGGCGCTGGAGGTCTTGGTTCCCCGGTTTGCATGTATCTCGCGGCAGCCGGCGTAGGGCAGCTGATCATCGTCGACGACCAGACGGTGGAAGAATCCAACTTGAACAGGCAGCTCTTGCATTGGCAGGAGGATGCCAGGACTTCTCGATTGAAGGTTGATTCGGCCGCTGACAAACTTATGGCAATGAATCCGGACCTCAAGGTGCAGAAGCATTCGGTGCGAATCGCTTCCGGCAATATCTCGCTTCTTCTCGATGATGCTGATATCATCGTGGATTGCACCGACAATTTCGAGACGCGCATGATCTTGAACGATTACGCGATCCATACAAACAAGCCATTCGTGCATGGGGCGGTCGAGTCCTTGCACGGTCAAATAACAACGGTGCTGGCCGACAAGACACCTTGCCTAATGTGTATTTTCCATCGTACGCCTAATCGAAAAGCGTTGATCCCCGTTCTAGGGGCCACTGCTGGCGTGATAGGGTCGATGCAGGCAACCGAGGTGATAAAATTGATCACAAGATTGGGCGAGCCATTGCTCGGAAAAATGCTCGTCCTCGATATGGAGAACAACTGCTACGAAACGATCTGCATCGAAAAGGACCCGAATTGCAGCGCTTGCGGGCATAGGTGAGCGCATGGATGATCATCATCGAACGACTGGTCGAAGGCCATAGCTGACTCATCATTTTAAAGAAAAAGGAAACGGTTCGGGGCATCATCATGTCGACGATAAAGCACCCCTGATGCCCCATCAATTATCTCTACACGAAATAGAACCTTGTTCTGTATTTGATGGCGATATTGGCCGTTTTTTCAAGTCGGTCCAAGACACCACTATACCGGTGCACAATCGCCTTCCCCTCGTTCGGTAGTTTTTCCCTCAGAACCGCCACTTCTCTTATCAGTTCCTTGGCATCCTCGGCACCGAAAACCTTCTTGGTCTTAGAGCTTTCGACCACGTTTGCAACGATCGAGAGTCCAAGTTTAGACGCAATCCCTGGCAACAATGAATTCTCCGGTCCAAAGGTGCCGATGCATCCTCGTCCATCGTCCCAAGAAAGCCCGCATTTCTTGCAGGTTTCGCCCATCTCCTCGAAAGAGACCATGTCCCACTCGGTGAGCCGGTCGTCAGGTGACGATTTATCGATGATCTTCCTGGCAACGTCCGAAGGCACTTTGTCAACGAACACCCAGCCGGTGTAATTCTTTTTCGCAGATGGGGTCAATTTGGCTCGATCGGCTTCGTTCTTGACCTTAGCGACGTAGATTACTTCAGCGGCCGGATCGACACGGTTGCGCTTGCAGAAAGCTTCCCAATCCTTGTCCATCACCGCTTTCGCCTCGGGACCGGAAATGACGAGGTCAGCCTCAGCAAAATTCTCATAGCCACTAAAATCACTCAGATACACTTTGACAAAAGTGGTCTTGTTCACTTTACACATCGAAGCATCTGAGTCTGTTTCACAAATAGCGATACTAATTCCCATGTTGCACCCTCTGTGCTTTCCGGCTAGTTAATCAACCCTATATATTGCTTACTTAGGGGTCACAGAAAGCGTTTGAACATTGCATTATGATCATATGGGAACGAAACGCCAGCTGTATGAATAATTCCTAATTCTTCGCGTTCATCGATCTAGAACCAAATTCAAGGTAGTGCATGTGCAACTAGGTTATTGGGAATCGTTAAATAAGGTTCCTGGATTATAAGGGAACGAGGGGATAGCTGATTGGATAGAGTCTCGACTGGTATAACTGGCCTGGACCCGTTGATCGGAGGCGGAATTCCAAAGGGTAGCAGTATTCTGGTCACTGGGGGTGCAGGAACCGGTAAAACCGTTCTTGCCTTGCATTTCATAAATGCAGCTTGTTCCAGCGGCAAGAAGGCCGCCTATGTTGCGGTAGAGGAGAGCCGTCAAGATCTGGTCACCCAGGCTGCATCTTTTGGTTGGGATTTCGATGATTTCGAGAAGAGGGGACTGTTGCGCATAGCGACCATGCTCGAGGAGCGAATGGTCGAAGCTAACTACCAATATGACACCTTGGGTCCAGAAATGGGGTTCGGAGGAATTGTAGAGGCAGTGGGTTCGGATGCTGAGATCGTCGTGATCGACAATCTGGGGATATTGGCTTTGGAGATGACTTTATCCCACTTCAGACAGCAGCTCGATTATCTCATTTACACATTAGGATACCGCGGTTGTACTACGATGATCATAACAGATGATGCCACATTATCGCGTTTCGGGGAAGTGGTCTCCTACGCAGTGGACGGAGCAATCCGACTGCTAAAACGGGACAATCCATACACTGATCTGCGCGATCGGGCTTTGGAAATAGTCAAGATCAGGCATTCAAAGCATTCAATCGATTACGTAATCTTCGACATCGATGAGGCCGGAATCCGTATCGAGGCAAAACCTGCTCATTGAGAAACACTTTGAGCATTCTTAAATACCTTCGAGCTGACATAATCCCGCACTGGTGACAATATGGTCGCTGAATTCGGTTACAAAGAGGCTGCTTTCGGAGCCGGTTGCTTCTGGCACGTGGAAGCTGAATTCATGGATGTCAAGGGGGTCGTCTCGACCGAAGTGGGATTCATGGGTGGGACCAAGGAGAATCCCACTTACAAGGAGGTATGCGGAAAAAGGACGGGCCACGCCGAAGTCGTTCATCTCCTTTTTGACCCCAAGGTGGTCAGTTACGAGGAGCTCTTGAGCGCGTTCTTTAGAATTCATGACCCTACCCAATTGAACCGCCAGGGTCCGGATTACGGAACTCAATATCGTTCGGTCATCTTCTATTACGATGACGAACAAAGGAAAGAGGCGGTAAAAGCGAAAGAGGACCAAACTGCAGGAGGAAAACATCAAGGCCTCATTGCAACTGAGATCTCAATAGCAACCAGGTTCTGGAAGGCAGAGGAGTATCATCAAAAATATTTTCAAAAGAACCAGGTAAGAACCTGCGGTCTATGACCCGATCTTGATCATAACAGTCCTATAGTACGATTTTGTCCATCGGTCGGTTATTTCAATCCATCATTTCGCCCTTTTCCTGGCGTCGAACGCATTTCGATATCCCTTCAAAAACCATTATATCAGTTCATCATCTTGCACCATGATTGAGTGCAATGAACGCCACCGAGATCGAGTGCCCAATCTGCGACAGAAAGGTCCAATCAGACATTACTAAATGTCCGAATTGTGGTGCCGATCTGCTCCTATCGAGCTTTGAGGACCTCGAAGAAGTGGCAAGAAGCTTTTCCACGAATGATGCTCAAAAGCAATCTGAAGCCAAGGTTGATCTTAAGGGACCTTCTCCCGCAATAGTGCCTAAGGTCGAGAAAATAAGAACGGGTCTACCGGAAGAGAAGAAAAAGGAAGAAACCCAACCGGTGGTGGAACCGAAGAAAGAAGAAAAAGCCACAAGTGATCCAAACAAGGATGAAAGCAAGCATGGACTCGGAAGATTATTTGGCAAGAAAAAGAAATGATCTAGCCTCTGGTAAATGCGTGATTTGAGAATGTCAGAGTTGCGAGTCAGGAAGCGCAGACGGTTGCGGGAGAAAGAGGTCAGGGCGCTGGCCGAGGAACTGCTTGTTAAAACCGGCATCCCCATCTTCAAGGTCGGGGATACGGTGGACGTCGCCGAGAGCCCTGAATATGAAGTGATCATCGTGGAGAACCAGATCATTGGCTTCATCCAGGATGGAAAAGCCTTCTTGACGATCCGCGGTCTGCTGAAATATCCGGTCACAAAATCCTTTGTCACGGTAGACATGGGAGCGATCAAGTTCGTGATCAATGGAGCGGATGTGATGGGGCCGGGCATCGTCGATGCCGATGGCGATATACAAATCGGAGATTTTGTTTGGGCGAGAGATGAGAAGAACAAGAAACCATTGGCGGTTGGACGAGCGCTCACCAGTGGTATCGAGATGAAGGAGAAGAAGTCTGGAAAAGCGATAAAGAGCATCCTCTTCGTCGGCGATAAGCTATGGAAGTTCGATGAACGCTAGTTCATCATAATCTGGCCACGTCCTCAAAACTTTAAATACCGCCCAGAGGATACCAATCTAAAGAGGGATGCCATGCCATTGCTGAAGAAGCCTTTTGGGCGACACAAGGAGGAAGTCCAGACCGTCGAGACAGACCAGTACATCGATCTGGGAGCACTCAATTTTGAGGAAGAGAACCCGCTGGGCGGGAAAGGAATGATCAAGATCGCTGAGATCTATCGATACGAGGACTTGACTCCAGTGGTGCAGCCTGCCTACAGCGGCAACATCGTGCTGATCGATTACTCTTCAATAGCGAACGATCAACTGACCCTTAAGCGGATAACCAATGAGCTCAAGGCCGTGGCAAGGGACACCAACGGAGATGTCGCGGCTATCGGCCACAATCTGATCATCGTCGCTCCAAACGGGGTCAAGATCGACCGCCATAAGATCAAGGGCGGCTTCAACTGAGCAACCGCGAATTGGCTGCCGGAGATTCGAGCTTAATGCGAAGGCGCATAAGCGGCCACTGATAATTAGTTGCCTTATTAAATAGGCTTATCTCCAGGCTCAGGTCAGGGCGAGACAAAGTGTCTTTCTTCAGCCGAGTCCCCACTTATGGATTCAGTGATTAGGAATATATAGCCATCAAAGAATCTTGGCTAGATGCCTGGCTTCAAGGTCATCCACGATGGCGTGCATGGCAGCGTGCGCCTTGAGGGGGTATTCCTGCGCCTCCTGGGCCGCCCCGAAGTGCAACGCTTGCACGGTGTCCATCAGCTCGGCTTGGCACATCTGGTATATCCAGGAGCGAATCACACCCGCCTTGAGCACTCGTTGGGCACATATCACATCGCCAGCATGATGGCGGAATCATTGCGCTTGAGCGCTGAGGAAAGGGACGAGGTCCTCGCCGCCGCCCTGCTTCACGATGTCGGTCATCCGCCATTCTCCCACACCTTGGAAGAGGTGTTGCTGGACCGTCTGGGTGTCGATCATGTCGATCTGGGTCGGGCCATGATCGCCGGGGAGCTCCGTTGTATCAGTTCTGGAGACAGACAGTTCCTCAGCGATGTGGAATCGATCCCGGCGGTACTGCGGGAAGCCGGGATCTCTCCAGAAAATGTGGCGGAACTGGTCGCCTCACCGAGATTATTGGAAACGCCAGGGCAAAGCCAGCTCGATGTGGAGCAAGGTCAGGCGCACTTCGGTCGGAAGAACTACTTGCATCAAATGATCCATGGTCCGGTCGATGTGGACCAGATGGACTACCTCCTCAGGGACGCGCACTATACTGGTGTCGCACATGGGACCATAGACCTTGATCGTCTGATACAGACGATCGATATTCACCACGGAGACCTGGTGGTGAATAAAGGTGGAGTTACGGCGGTCGAAGGGCTGCTGGTGGCGAGGGCGCTCATGTACACCTCGGTCTATTTCCATAAAACGGTAAGGATAGCGGAGCTGATGCTCTGCAAGGCAGTGGAGATGTCTGACCCAAATCTGATCAAGGGGGTCCATATCGAAACGGACGGCAGCCTCACCGAGAAGCTCATCGAGCAAGGTGGCTACCCCGGCAGGATCATGACGCAGCTGAAGTATCGAGAGCTGTACAAGCGGGTGTACTCTGTTCCAATAGTCGACCTCGACGATGAGGACCTGGAGCGCTTGTTGGAGCTTACAGATTACAGGGCAAGGAAGGAGAGGGAGGGGGAGATCGCGGCCAGGGCGGGGGTTCATCCCTCCGAGGTCATCCTCGATATGCCGGAGCGGGAGCTTCTGATCTCAGAGCCGCGCATAGGGAAGACCGATGTCCCCATCCTCGAGGACGGTCGCGTCCGACCTTTGTCGCGATACTCGCCTTTAGCAAAGGCCCTGCAATCCCGCAGTGTCTTCGATTGGGCGGCGATGGTCGCCACCCCGGACAAGAACCGGGCTGTGGTGGCGAAGGCCGCCCAAAAGGCTCTCTTCAAGACATGAATCGATATGTGAAGAGAATACCAGCGTTCGTTATTGCACGAGAGTTACAATACGCGATCTCTATCCCTTCATCACGCCGATCGGTCTCAACCTCGCGACCGGCTTTGAGAGCCCGGCCCCTTTGACCACCGCGATCACATCGTCGATGTCCTTGTATGCACCTGGTGCTTCCTCCAATATGCCGTCCTTGGTCGAGGCCTTGAGGTATACGCCCTGTCTCTCAAGCTGAGCGCGGACGTCGTTCACCGTGAATTGGCGCGTGGCGGAAGTCCTCGACATCATCCTTCCCGCCCCGTGGCAGGTCGAACCGAACGCCTCCTTCATGACCTTCTCGGTTCCGACCAGGACATAGCTTCCTGCTCCCATGTCGCCAGGAATGATGACCGGCTGTCCTATGGAACGGTATTTCATCGGCACCTCGGAATGTTCCTTCGGGAAGGAGCGGGTGGCTCCCTTGCGATGCACGTACACCTTCCTTCTCCTGCCCTCTACCTCGTACTCCTCGACCTTGGCGATGTTATGCGCGACATCATAGACCTGGTGCATTCCCAGCTCCTCGGCCGATTGCTTGAACACCTCTTCAAAGGATTGCCTGACCCAGTGCAATATCATCTGCCGGTTCGCCCAGGCGAAGTTGGCGCCGCATGCCATGGCCGCGAAGTAGTCCTCTCCTGCCTTTGATTTCACGCTCGCACAGGCGAGCTGGCGGTCAGGAAGGTCCATTTGGTTCTCTTTGATGTATCTCTCCATGACCTGGAGGTAGTCGGTGGCGATCTGGTGGCCGCAGCCCCTCGAGCCGCAATGTATCGTCACCGTGATCTGCCCTTTCCGGTCCAGTCCGAAGGCCCGTGCGGCCTCAGGGTCGTAGATCTCGCTCACCTCATCCACTTCTAGGAAATGGTTGCCTGAACCGAGCGAGCCGACTTGTGGAATCCCTCGTTCCTTGGCCTTCTTGCTCACTTTGGTCGGGTCGGCATTCTTCATTCTGCCGCCTTCCTCGGTGGTGTCAAGGTCCTCCATCCAACCGAAACCATTGCAAACCGCCCATTCCCCTCCTTCCTGGAGGATAGCATCGATCTGGTTTGCCGCTACGTCGGTAACGCCTTCCGAACCGACACCGGCTGGCACGTTCTTGAACAAGGACCCAATCAGATCCTTTATCCTCGGTTTGACGTCGTCGATGGTCAGGTTGGTCCTGCAGAGACGGACACCGCAATTGATATCGAACCCAATGCCTCCGGGCGAGATCACGCCCTCGTCCGCATCCATTGCTGCCACCCCTCCGATGGGGAAGCCATAGCCCCAATGAATGTCTGGCATCGCCAATGAGCGGCCGACGATGCCCGGCAGGCAAGCCACATTAGCTGCCTGCTCCGGCGCATTGTCGTCGCGGATATGCTTGATCATCTTCTCATCCGCATAGATGACCGCACTGGTGCGCATGCACTTCTTGTAAGACTGGGGAATCTCCCAGCGATAATCATCAAGCTTGTTGAGAGGACCGTTCCAAGCCATTTCCATCACCTGACTTGCCATGCTGTCACGGCCTAATAAACATGTCCTGTCCATCAATCTCTCTTCTTTGGTTTGGATGCCTCCAGGCTGGACAAAATACCATGGATCCAAAGATTTCCAAAATATGGAATTCGAATCTGAGGATTAAGCCGCCTTGCAGCCAATTCGTTTATAATAGAAAGGGGCCGGGACCGTGATTTGAACACGGGTCTAGGGATCCACAGTCCCACAGGATAACCAAGCTACCCCATCCCGGCCATTGAGGTTTCGTGTGAAAGCATGGTGAATAATAAAGGTTTCTTGTTAAGAGGCCTTCAATCAGCCTACGAGGTCACGAACCTCTTACCGTCCTCTTTGCATACGTTCATAATGAGAATCCGACCCTTCCCAGAGCGGTCGTCATAGGCCAACGACGACGGAGATGTACTGACACACAATGAGGAAGTTGTCAAGTCCTGGAAGCCAATGCTTACGATGAATCGAGCTCGTTCATTTAAGGTCAATTGACTCTTCATTTCATTTTAGTTATTGCATCATTGCCCAGCAGCTATTTTCTTTCAACAAAGAGCGAATCCAATGAATATTACGATTGATGCTGGCTTATCACCGAGGGCAAAAGTATTTACCCCGACAATAGAACGTTCATTAGGGAATGGGTAAGGGGGAAAACAAAATGGCGGAATTACCAAGATATCAAGTAAGTCCACAGGAAGCAGCGGCTTTGATGAGCGAATCGATGGTCAAATGGTGGCTCGGCGCCTTAGGAACCATGGTTCATGTGATGGGCTCGGAGAATGCAATGAAAGCCTATGGGCCTGTGATGAGGGGGATCGGCAAGGAAAAAATGGAGGAGATGAATAAGCAGCTCAACATCACAAGCAAGGATGCAATAGCATTGGGTTCCGTGGTCAACCTCTGGGAAGACATGATGGGGATCCAAGGAAGGGTAGAGGAGGCAACACCTAATCGCGTTGTCAAGGTGAACACGGTCTGCCCACTATCAAAGGCGCCTCATGAGGCTTGCAAGGCATTGGACTGTGCCATCCATGGGATGAGAGATGTGGTAAGCCCGGACTTCAAATTCACCTCTACTCATCTGATGACTAAAGGGGACCCGTACTGCCGATGGGTAATCGAGAGGAAATAGAAGCGGGCGCGAGCTTCCAGGTAAAAAAATGATAGGGGCGGATGATGTAATGGTATCCCCCCATTTATCTTTTTAATTGCGAGTTGGTACTAATCCATTTCGGATTCTGAATTGGATCAAGCCATGTCGCAAACGGTGCTTATTCGCTACCCAACTTGTCCGACCGTGCACATTATTCTTAATTAAACACCTATCATCACGCGATATCAATGAAGCTCAATGTCATCTCTGTCCAAGATTTCGGGGAGAGCCTCGAGGACATCATCGATTCCGCTCAAAGGCTAAAGAAAGGAGCGTTGAAAGGTGCAGATCCATTGAAAGGCAAAACGCTGGCGATGATCTTCGAGAAATCAAGCACCCGCACTCGGGTCTCGTTCGAAGTCGCAATGACCCAGCTTGGAGGCCATGCCCTATTCCTTAGTCCAAAGGACCTCCAGCTCGGACGTGGTGAGACGATTTCGGACACCGCCAAGGTGCTTTCTCGGATGGTGGATTGCATCATGTATCGCGCATTCAAACACGAAATGATGTTGGAGCTTGCTAATAGTGCCACAGTACCGGTCATCAGCGCACTCGACGAGCTCGAACACCCTTGCCAGACAGTGGCCGATTTGATGACGATAAAGGAGCAGAAGGGCAAGTTCAAGGGATTGAAGCTCGCCTATGTCGGCGATGGCAACAACGTCTGCAACTCGTTGATGCTCGGCTCGGCGATGGTCGGCATGGATTTTGTGGCTGCCTGTCCTAAAAGCTACGAGCCAGATGCAAAGCTGTTCAAGCAAGCCGAGAAGATCGCCAAGAAGAAAGGTTGCTCGATCAAAGTGGTCGAAGACCCCGCCGAGGCGGCTAGCAAGGCGGACATACTATACACCGATGTCTGGGTCTCCATGGGCATGGAGGACGAATCCAAGGAGCGGGAACGCATCTTCAGACCTTACCAGCTCAACTCCGGGCTGTTGAAGAAGGCCAAAAAGGATTGCATGGTGCTCCATTGCCTTCCAGCACACCGCGGCCTCGAGATAACGGACGAGGTCATGGATGGACCAAGATCGTTCGTACTCGATCAGGCGGAGAACCGCATGCATACCGAGAAAGCGATATTGCTCATGCTGGTCCATTAGTGCAATTTCCGGCAAGCTGGCTGGATATGAGCGCCTCTATGGCATCCAGGAACTCTGACTCCTTGCCCAGTGGAATGGAGGCTCCGGCCGCGATTCGGTGCCCTCCTCCGCTGCCGCCCACCTTCTCGGAGGCGAGGCGGATGGCGACCGAAAGGTCCAATCCTCTGAGTACCAGCTCGCGCGTCGCTCTGGCCGATACCTTGATGTTCTGCTCGTCGACGCTTCTCGCGAAAGCTATGATAGGCACCGAGCAATCCACCTTGAAATCGTATTCGACCCGCTCGTCCTGATCCTTTTCCTCATTGGCGTCAGCGGAACCAAGCAGCATTCCAGCCACGATGCCGACTACCGTCTCGGGAATCTCCAGCTCGGCGTGGAAATACTGCAGAGACTGCCGTCTGACAACTCCTTTCCTCTTCACCCAGGTTATTCCATTCTTCAAGGTGTCACGATGATTTCGCAGGAGGTCGTCGGCGATTCGCAGGGCCTCGCCTCTGTCCCCTTGGCAGATCTTCAGGCCAATTGCAGCTTTGTCATACCGCCCGCATGAGTTGAGGAGAGTGGCGAACTCCTTCGCATCATGCAATGGCGTTCTCTTTTTTTCCTCGGAGAGAAGGTAAACCTCGCCGATCAATCGCCTTATTGATCTGGCGCCCTTTCCGCATCTGAGCAGTCTATCTGCCAATCGGCTGGTGATCTCCCTTTTTTCTTCTAGAGTGAGGTCCACCCAGCTTCTCCAGCCGTTCTCCGATTGCTGCTCGATGCCTATGTCGTCCAGGAACCGTTTGCAATCAGCATAGTGATTGGTGAGCCCGGGGAGCGTCGGGTCGTTGGCGTACTCCAACATTCGGGCCAATGGCCGGCTCTCCCGGCCGAAGATGCGAATGTCCTTCGTGATTTCGATAGTCCCTTCCGCCACAGCATCCTGGACGATATGTTGGTTCATCCCTACCAATCTAGAGTTGGCAGAATCTTGAAAGTCTCCCACCGCGCCTACGATGGCCAGTGGTGCTGATGACGCGTTCGACGATGACATGCTCTTGGCGACGAGGTAGGTGACACCTGCCCCGCTAAGCGACTGTCCGCCATCGATACCGAAAAGGTGAGGGTTGACATGCACCTTGCGTTCCATGAAGGAGCCGAGATCGTTCTGGCCCTTTTTCCTCTTTGGACCGTTAATCGCATCCTCGATCACGGAATGGTGATCGGAGACGCAGCAGATCGGAAGCGTGATCTTGGAGATCGCCGATGACCCAAGATCGACCAACCAGACGCCCTCGCTATTCAATCGATTGATCTGCTTTATCTCAGCTTCATCTAACTTCTTAATGAACTTGCATTCATGGGGGACGTCCGCTCTTCTCAATGCGTTCGACGCTATGGAGGCGGCGCTAACCCCATCGGCGTCGATATGAGCTACGATAGTCACATCGCTCGCTCCCAGCAGGACCTGTGTCGCCTCTTTGGCAGCGTCTAATAGCCCCTTGACGTTCTCCTCTTTCAGCGAATCAGACATCAATACCATCCATTCCAAGCGTCTTGCTCTTCAGCATCTTGCTGATCCTTTCTGCTATCGGAACCAGATTCCTGGTGTCCTCTTCATTGTAACGCTTGAGAAGATTGAGTGCATTTAGGTTACCTCTTCTTTCCCAGGCATACCACAGGTAGACCGCCTGTTCCCCGGTAACGTATTCCAGCTCTTGACTTCTTTTCATTCCCATCTGCTTTTCGATGCTCTTCAGGCCACCATGCAAGCCAACTCTGGCGCAGCCGTGGCGCAAATCGAAGTGCGGGACCTTCGGAACGAGGAATGGATATTCCCTTTCGAGCATTGGAAGATCGAACGAAGAGCCATTGAACGTGATCAACAATCGCGAGCCTTGTAGTGCATCGGTCAAATTCTCTCTCGTCAGATCCTGCCCTCTCACCAGGATGGTGGATCGGCCCTCACGATGGATCCCAACGACCGTCACTCGGGCACCTACTCCCAGACCGTCCGTCTCAATGTCCAAGCAGGTCGCCTTATCCTTGACCTCATCATAGACCCTCCAATGCTCTCTCGAAGGCAGCAGGCGGCTGAAATATGAGGTCTCTCCGCTCTCAAGGAAATTTCCGGCCTCATTCAAATGCGTGTCAAGTCGTTGTTTTCTTTGAAAGGATATTCCGTCCAATCTCGTCGTTGAAGTGAAATCGTCCCAATCACGGATACCTCGGTTCCAGAGGGATCTCTCAGTACCCCTTCCTATACCCGGCAGGATTAGAAAAGTCCGACGTAGCATCGATTCGACCAATCCCAATGGTCCACAAAGGCTTTTCGGTGGGGGTAAAAGAATGCCCGAAAGAACGCTGAATAGTGAAGCGCTTAACCGGCTCGCCTGTCTCATAAACCCCTTTTTACCTTTTTTTTGCTATGTCCGCAAGTCTTAAGCAATGCCCACGTCTAACAATCTGCATGTGGGTGGGCGCGTTAGTAGTAGGTATAAAACAACTCGGGGGATGAATATCCATGATAATGGATAAGTTCGGCATCGGCGAACGGTGGATTCTGTCGATATGCATGGTCCTCATCGCTGCAATATTTATCGTAGATGCCTCAACGCCAAGCGGATATAGCGCCGACTTTCTGTACATCCTGCCAGTCTTTATTTGCCTTGGATTGCCAAATGACCGTACGATCTATGTGGTGGCTTTGATAGCTACGGTCCTGACAATCATTGCGGTGCCCTTCGAGCCTTCAGGAACTCTATCCATTGACCTTTTCAATCGTCCCATAGCCATTGTTGGCATCTGGATAGTCGTTACGCTCGGGATACAGCGCAGGAAGTTCGAACGTGATATCGAAAAAAAGGCGTGTGAACTCGCTCGTTCCAATAAAGAGCTGATAAAAGGGATGCGGTGAGGTTCGGGCTGTGAGAGATGAGCTGGAATCAATTTTCGGGTACCGCGTTGAAAGAATACGATGTACAATTCCTTCTCACCATCCGCATATTCAAATAGAGCTATGAGGGAATTGGTGAAGGCTATGCAGGAACTGGAACTGTGGGACGGACTGTGGATTACCAACGAGCGATGCGCGATAATAAAGCGTCGGAAGGTCGCCATTATTTCGGATCTGCACATCGGGTTGGAATCCGTCTTGGAAGCATCGGGATTGCACCTCCCTCATATCCAGACAGACTCAATGAAAGCGTCGTTATTGCGGATCATCGAGCGGTATCAACCCGATGAGTTCATAATCCTGGGCGATTTGAAGCATGAGTTCTCAAAGAACCTGACCCAGGAATGGAGCGAAGTGCAGAGGTTGCTCGGAATCCTGCAAGAACGAGGCAAGGTGGTGGTCATAAAGGGTAACCACGACAATTACTTAGCGACGATCGCATCAAAAATGGGCATCGATCTGGTCGAGCAATATGAATTGGATGGAATCACCTTCTCTCACGGCCATCTGCTTAATGATTCAAGGCCACTGGTGATTGGTCATGAGCACCCATCGATTCGTTTGTTCGATCCTGTCGGTGCCTGCGTTAAAATGCCCTGTTTTCTCCATCTACCCATTGACAAGATTCTCATCATCCCCGCATTCAGTCCACTAGCGAGTGGAACGGATTTTACCGGAGCCACCTCGAACACAGTTATGTCCCCGGTATTGCGTTCCAGTGATCTTGCAAAAGCAAGAGCATATGGCATAAGCGAGATCGGACTTCTGAGCCTCGGAGAGCTAGGAGGACTGGGACGGCATCAGGATGGATGACATTAGAATAGTAAGTAAGAAGTTTTTTATCGTCCTAAGATGGTATATGGCCAGGGGGCGACACACTGCCCGAGTGCATTGTCTGCGGTTGTGTTTTGAAAAAGAACCAAGAAAAATGCCCGGTCTGCGGCGCATCGCAGTTCGAAGAGGACGATTATTGAAGGATCGCCCTAAAGAAGACTGTGCCAAATGACGTTATATTGACATCCTGAGGGACTCGATAATTTGAACATCGTATCAACCGTTCTGCTTCATGTTCTCCCAGGTTAGCACGGAATTGAGGAATAATCGATGTAACAACAGGGTAGGCTTATCGAAATCAATTGTTTACCCTTTTAAGAACGTTAAGACCAGATATTCAGTTTTTCGGCAAACTTATCCAGCAATACAATCATTGAGTCAATAAAATATACAACGAGTGCATCTGGTTGTTATATCCATCCATCCAAGCTTTTAATATCGAATATTATGATTCGAAGTAATAATCTCAAAGGAGGAGAAGATTTTGACAGACTATCTCGCACAACTCGCTGAAGTAGTAGTGAAAGGCAAGATAAAGGAAGCCAAGCCGCTCACAGAGCAGGCATTGGCTGCGGGAGTACCCGCCAACGAGATCATTTTCAATGGTCTTAGCGCAGGAATGAAAGTGGTTGGGGATAAGTACGAAAAGAAGGAGTACTACCTGCCCCAAGTGCTCCTAGCGGCACAGACCATGTACGCCTCGCTGGATGTCGCACTTCCAAAGCTGGTAATCGGAAGCGGCGGAGTTCGCGCAAAGATCGTCACATGCGTTGTCGAAGGAGATGTTCACGATATCGGCAAGAACATCGTAAAGGCAATGCTGACCGGAGCCGGCAACACCATGTTCGACCTCGGGCGTGATGTTCCGATCAAGAACATCGTCGAAAAGGCGAAGGCTGAGGGCGCCGACATCATCGCAACCTCGACCCTGATGACCCCAACTCTGGCGGGTATGAAGGAGCTCGAGCGCATGTTGAAGGAAGCGAACATGAAGCCAAAGACCAAGACCATGATTGGCGGTGGCTCAACTTCTCAGGAGTTTGCAACGCAGATAGGTGCAGATGCCTGGGGTCCAGACGCGATTACGGCCGTTGATATCGCTGCAAAACTCGCCAAGAAGTAAGCGAATCATTTGCCAATGTGGCTGATACTAAACCACTTCCATTCTCTATTATTTTTTTAAAGTTTGATTTATCGTACATTCTATTGACCTTCGAGTCTATAGGAAAACTTATAATCTAATACAATAGCTCATTGTTTGAATGTCTGGTAGCAAGATTACCGAAACGAACGATCAGTTAATTAACGAACGATTGGAACGGATCGAGAATTCCCTTAATAGATTGGAAGGGAGCAAGAGCATACTGGATCTGCCCTCGCCTCGTAGAACGGACATTCTTGAAGTAATGGTATCCCAGGCAATTGACGATGTTCAAGAGGGCCTGATGCGAAACATGGTAAAAAGATGTGATATGAAGGACCCATGTCGAGACACATTCAACGCTTTCCTGCTGAAGAATGCCGCTCTGCTTGAGAATGAGGTCGTGAGAGAGGCAGTAATAATCACGAACCAAGACGAAATGAATAGATTAAGGGAAACGGCACCGTATGACAAATGCAATCGCTGCTTCGATGAGGTGGCAAGACTATTCGGGAAGCAGGTGCGACTGATGCGTTCGATGCGCATCTATCTTACAACAAGCGATATACGAGAGGAGATATCGGAGCTACCCGAGGAGTGGCTGGTCGGTTCAGTTTTGGATCCTATCGCAAGTAAATACCGTCTTCAGATAATGAAATCGGTATCTCGTGAAACACACACATTCTCTAAATTGTCTAGTCTTACAGGGCTTCGTGGCGGTAACCTGCTATTCCATATAGAGAGGTTGATTGAAACCGGAATGATCGTTCAACGTCATGAGCGTGGTGACTACATGATCACTGAAAAAGGGTTCAAGATCCTGAAAGGCGTAAGTGACGTATACCAGATGTTAGAGCATTGACCGTCAAGATTTGGGAGAAGCAACTCGATGATTGAACGCTGAACCATTCCATTGTTCTACTTACAACTTGGATAACTGGTGTTAACAAATGAATGAATTTCGCAATGGCAATCTCGGTCTAGGCATCGATACTGGTGGGACTTACACCGATGCGGTAATGGCGGACCTTGATACAAAAGAGGTGATTGCAAAGACAAAGGTCGCAACCACATACCAGGATCGGTCCATAGGTTTGTTGGGAGCGGTGGATGGAGTATTGCAGAGCAAGAAATTCTCTATCAATGACATTCACTTGGTGGGGGATTTCCACCACTTTGGCAACCAACAGCATCTTGCAAGGACGTGGCGGTTCTGTCGGTCTCATTGGCATCGGATGGAAACCGGATGAGGGCTGGGAGTTCGGTGCGAAGAAAGCTCGCTTCATATATGGGAGGGCACGATTCCAGAGGGCGTGAGATGCATGCTCTCGATATGAACGAGGTGGAGAATGCTGCAAAGCATTGCTGCCAGGAAGTGGAAGCAATCGTCGTCTCAAGCTTTTTTGGCGTTCTTAACCCATCCCATGAAGAACGAGTTCGCGACGTGATCCGAACCAATTCCTCCCTACCTGTTGTGACTGGCCATGAGCTTACATCTGAATTGGGCATCCTCGAAAGGACGACGACGGCAGTATTGAACGCCAAGCTGCTTCCGATAATCGACGATTTCTTGTCCGGTGTGGAAAAATCGTTGGCGTTGCGTCAGGTGAGGGCACCTATCATGGTATTCAAGGGAAACAGCTCATTCATGAATCTCGCAAAGGCCAGAATGAGACCGGTGGAGATCATACTCTCTGGCCCAGCAGCAAGTCTGATGGGAGGGAAGCAACTTTCAAAATTGGATAAGTGCATCGTGCTGGACATCGGAGGCACGAGCACTGATATTGCCTATTTGGACAACGGGTTTGCACGTTTGCAGAAAGAGGGTGCAATCGTGGGGCAATGGAGGACCCGGGTAAAGGCTGTCGATATTTGGACGACTGCCCTGGGGGAGATTCCCGACTCGATTTCGTTGACGGGCACATCTCCATTGGTCCCGATCGAGTGTTGCCGATTGAGACTGCCTGTCAGCAATTCCCTTCTCTACTTGACAAGGTGCGAGGTCTTCATAAAACAGAGTTTCTTATTGCTTTTGATCGCGAACCTGATAGACTTGCTAGTGGGGAACAGAAGGTATTTAATTGCATACGGGCGAACGGTCCGATCACTTTGGCAGAGGTGATGCAGTCACTCCCTGATGTTTTCCTCGTCACTGAATATGTGAAACGATTGTTCGCTAAGAATTTCATTATCGCCACTGGACCAACGCCTACGGACGTGCTGCACGTCGCAGGCATTTATCTTCATGGAAGCGTCGAAGGTGCACGAGAGGCGATTGGTATCCTTGCAGAAAAAAGCCTTCAGACCGTTGAGGAGTTCGTATTGGAATTCATGGTAAAAATCGCCTCACACCTGGCCGAGGAAGTACTGAAGAAGGCGATACTTGATGGATCAGGATAAATTCCGAATGGCAAAGCTTCGATGCATTTGGTCAAATTGGCAACAACAAATTTTGAAAAGTCCAATCTCGATTTAAGAATTAGTGTGGATCGACCTATTGTGGGCATTGGGGCACCCGCCCAGGTCTACGTCCTTCTCATTAAAAAAATCCTCGGGATGGATGTAATAATATCTGAGAATTTCGAAGTTGGAAACGCTGTCGGCGCAGTGTGCAGCGAAGTAGCTGAGAGTATCGAGGTGCAGATATTGCCCTGTGATTATCGCTTCCATGTCTATGCCCCAGAGCATGAACCCTTGGACTTTGAAACACTAGAGCAAGCCATTTCCAACGCAAAGTAGGTGGCTGAAATGATGGCCAAGGATAAGGTGATAGAGGCCGGGGGCGTGAATATTAGAACGTTAGTCGAGGTCGAAATTAAGAAAGTGTTAACCGGAGTTAACAATCAAAAGGAGATGGTGAATTGGGTTCTTGTAAAGGCAAGAGCCAGTGGCAAACCTTATATCGAAAATATTCCAACGAAAGGTTAAAGTAATTTCACCCCCCTTGTCGACCTAACAATATATAAAGCATATATTGTATGCAATTCAAGCAAAGAAGGAGGATGAAGAATGGCAAATATGACCCCAAAGGAGCGGGTATTGGCCGCTCTAGATCGTAAGAAATTGGATAGGCCACCAGTGGTCTGCTTCACACAGATAGCCACTGTCGATGCCATGGATGCAGTGAAGGTCTACTGGCCAGACGCTCATACGGACCCTCATAAAATGGCGATCCTGTCGGCTGCCCCGAACAAGCTATTCGGGTTTGAATGCGCAAGATTACCATTCTGCTTGACTGTCGAGGCGGAGGTTGGAGGTTGCCGCGTCGATCTCGGAAAGATGGATCGGACCCCGATGGTGAAGGCTCACGTCTATGACGAGAACAACATCCCTGATGAGCTGGCTGCAGATTTCATGACGAAGGGACGCATACCAGCAGTCATAGAAGGTGTCAAGATTGCAAAACAGATGTACGGCAAAGATCTGCCAATAATCGCTGGCACGACTGGACCGCTCACTATCGCCGGTCACTTGGTCGGCACTGAGAATCTCCTTCTGTGGATAATCACCAACCCAGAGGCCGTTCATAAGGTGATTAAATTGGCGACGAAGTTGGAGAAAGCCTACATCACAGCACTAGCAAAGGCTGGCGCCGACGTCATCGTCATGAGCGACCCCTCCGCGGGCACTGACATGCTTTCCCCGGAGATGTTCGACGAGTATGCCAAGCCTTACATCAAGGAAAGCTTCAAGGATACCGGGCATGCGAAGAGGGTACTGCACATCTGCGGAGACACCACCGTTCTGCTCGATCATATGATCGCAATAGGCGTCGAGGGTCTGAGCATCGAGGAGAAGGTAAGCCCAGAGAAGGCAGTTGAGATCGTGAACGGCAGAGCAGCGTTAATCGGCAACATAGGCGTTGTTCGCCCGTTGCTCCAAGGAACTCCCGAGGATGTGTTCAAGGAAGCTACGCGAGTCAAGAACGCTGGCTTCAATCTCGTAGCTCCCGGGTGCGGTCTCGCAGCAAGAGTTCCTGCGGCAAACTTGCACGCATTAGTAAAGGCAGTAAAAGGGTAAAGACGAAAAGGGAGGAAACTCCCCCTTTCATTTTTTTCTCATTTCTTTCTCTTTTATTCTATTAAGTTCGTTTATGATCGATTGTAATTGTTTGGAATCGCATACTCCACGTGATTCGAATAATGCTTTCATTGCTAAGTTTCCTGGAATTGAGAGAACTCAGATCAAGGGTTTGACGAGCCGACTCGGTTAATATCGACCATATCTTTCTGCGGCCTTCGGCAAACTCAGGATGTTGTCCATCGGAGTCTTGAAGGGGATCTCGCAGCCTGGTGCGATGATGATCCTGGTGCCTTACCCCAGATTTCGATCACCTTTCGCACCTCATCCTCCACCGCTTTTTCTTTCCCTCTGAACATCAGCTCCATGTGATCGATCCCTGAGACGACGCAAGTCTTCCCCCTTCATCATTTCAAATGTCCTCTGAAGATCGACGGCTTTGTTGTTGAAATGGATCGCGTTCGGCCTCAAAGCGATCTCCTTGTCTAGGAAGGGATCAGTAGCGCAGTTGTGCACCAACGTCTTCAAGCCCAAGGACCGAAATGCATCAAGAACAATCTTCAGATACTTCATGTCGAAACGATCACATAGGTCCGGGCTGTTCTGTTCAGCTCCAGCCGTGCCATTCTCGATCATGACGCTCTCCAGGCCGATCTCGCTGATCCTTTCGCCATATAGCTTTGAGGATTCGGTGACTTTGGCGATCAATAGGTCGATCATGTTCGGTTCTTGGATCAGCTCCATTTACAGATTCTCCGCGCCCATCATCTCCATTGCTATTAGCTGAGGGGGATCAATACAACCCATGACCTCCACTTCCCTGCCGATCTTGGACTGCATGATGATTGCAGCCTTGATCGGAACGGACCAGAACCGGTCCTTCATAGGATCGATCGCTTCGACTTTCTCGATATCGCTGATTTCGCCGATCGCATACTTGTCCACCCGCGGATAGAAATCGCGTTCCGGCCGCTTCCATATCGTTCCGTGAGCCCGGGCCTCTATCAGGATATCTCCCCAGCCCGCCATCACATTGTCATAGCCGAACAATTTATGCGATTCCATCGCGATTTCGGCGAAAATGGCCGGGTCATAAAAACCGTCCCTCACAGTCTTCCCGCACGATTGCAGAATCCATCTCGCTCCACCGAGTTGCTGGTAGAACACTGGAATCCGGTCTGGAACCTCGATATTTAGGGCGGCTAGGAACTGTTGCTTTGGCGTCATGCAGATGAATGATTGATTATTGCTAAAATAGGTTGCAAAAGATCATTGTTCAGCGGTGTTAAGGTCGCTCGGAAATGAGGATTCTTTGAATAATGCCAGCATACTCATTATTATTTCCCGCCTATTTAAAATACGAGAATACGATTCCGATTCGCGTGATTTCCAATGGCTTTAGGTGTTGCTCTAGATCTAGGCACAAGTGGCTATCGCACCCACCTCGTCGACCTTTCGAAGAACGGAAAGATCCTTTCCACGGCAATAACCATGCGACACCCTTTGCCAGGTGCGAACATAATGGATCACCTTCATTTCTGGATAGAGAACGGCTCAGCGGTCGGACATAAGATCATCATCGAGACCGTTGACAAATTAATTGAACTCCACGAAGCGGAGCCGAAGGAGATTAAGTGCATTGCGATTTGCGGGAATCCAGCCCAGCTGAGCATGTTCGAGAACATCGAGATACGTGATTTGGCATTCGCGGGCAATTCGATTTTGAAACGATTGAACGTTAAGGTTCCTGAGCGTCGCGCACATACCATTGCTGCTTGCGATCTGGGATTGAACTCGGTCGATGCTGAAGCCGTTATTCGCATACCACCCTCAATCCGACATGAGATCGGAGCTGACGCGCTGGCGATGATTATTAAATCGCACATGCTCGAGCGAAAGGAAACCTGCATGGTCACCGACTATGGCACCAACGCCGAGATGGGCCTGTACCATAAGGGCGAGTTATTCACTGGCTCTGCGGCTGCCGGACCAGCGATGGAAGGGCAGAGCATCGAATATGGAATGCTGGCGGCGCCGATGGCGATATCGGACCTGGAGCTGTTGAGCGATGGCAGCTGGAGGAATTACGTGCTCGATGAGCGGCTGAAAGCGCAGAACGGCTCAAATGTCGATCCTGAAAACGGCGTTGTGAAAATGGCCAGCACCGTCAAGGCACGAGGCATAACCGGGACCGGGGTCGTAGCGGCCGTTGCGCTCGGTCTGGAGACGGGCATCATCAAGCTCCCTACCCTGACCTCCCCTGACAAGAAGCTGCATCTTCAGGACGGGGTCTTCATCACCGAGCACGATGTCCTCGAGGCGGGCAAGGCCATGGGCGCCATCAGGGCAGGGCATCGCACTCTCATCGAAGAGGTGAACATCGATGATGAAGACCTCAAATCCATGTACCTGGCTGGAGCTTCCGGCACCTATGTCGACCCGCTCAAAGCTCAGGTATGCGGGCTCGTCCCTAGGGTACTGGATCGCACCTATCAGTGCGGTAACACTTCGTTGATGATGGCGTACGACCTCCTCGTCAAGGACGAGGCGATGGATGAGATGCAGAGCATAGCCGATTCGATCGCCGCCAAGCACATCATGTTCGCCACCTCGAAGATTTTCGAGGACTTATACGTCAACGAGATTGCTTACTGGCTAGAGGGGATGCCTTTCGACATGTTCAATCAGATACTGAAGGAGAAGGGGTATCGGCCGCTGCCCCCCCTAAAGCGACCAAAAGAGACGTTGCGCATCGTCTCATCGGACATACCGGTCCTTGGAGCCCGAGGACTGAAGACCTTGGACCATGTCGGCGTCTATCTGCTCGCGGAGTTCCCCGGCTGCATCGGTTGCGGGAAGTGCATGCGCGAATGCCCGGAAAGGGCGCTGCGGGTCGAGAAGTTGGGCAAGGACCGGTTCCAGATACGCATCGCCACAGAGTACTGCCTTGGCACGGCATGCAAGAACTGCGAACAGAGCTGCACGGAGGACGTCATCCGTTTGAGCGAGATGAAGATCGTGGAAAGGACCAAGGAGGCTGCATAGATGCGGATCATAACGTTGGTCGACAACATCTGTGGCTCAGCTTCCCCTCCCACCCGCCTGGTGAAGATGCTGAATCGGCCAGACCGTCAATTCATGGCCGAGCAAGGGCTTTCGATCATCATCGAGATGGAGAATGGCCAAAGGGTCCTGTTCGACACCGGTTCGTCCGAACAGGTGTTCCTTCACAACCTTGGATTGATCGGCCTCGAGCCGAAGGACTTCAATGCGGTGGTCATCTCGCATGGCCACTACGATCACGTGGGAGGTCTGGTGCCCCTGATCGAAGCCGGCGTACCAATCTTTGCGCATCCACAGACCTTCGTCGGTAAGCGCTATTCGACCGCCGGCGAAACGAAGACCGACATTTCCGCCCCGCAAAGGGTCATCGATGCATTGGCCAAGGCGAAGTTGAACCTCTCCGCACAAAGCGTCGATGTGATACCTGGCATCAGGACATCAGGCGAGATCGCCCATACCAACGACTTCGAACAGACGCTCAATTTCATACGAGACGACGAGGGGCGCATGCTCGAGGACAACATACACGACGAGCAGGCGATCTATATCACCACGAAACGCGGATTGGTGATCATCTCCGGTTGCTCGCACGCTGGCATCGTGAACATCGTCACTCAGGCGAAGAAGCAGACCCCGGGCGCAAGGGTGCATATGGTCATGGGCGGGCTGCACATGATGGGGGCGAGCCAAGACCGCATCCGCAAGACCATGGATATGCTGAAGAACCTGAACGTAGACCGCATCGCGCCTTTGCACTGCAGCGGTTTTGAGGCGATGAAGATGATATCCGACCGCTTCGTCGGATTCGAGCTGATGGCCGCTGGGAGCGAGATAGAGCTTCTGTAGAGCGCAGATTCAGGCCCGACCCCGCCTTGAGATTCGTTCGTTTACTTCTATAAGTCTAGCACGGCCTGGCTCATCATCTGGTCCGCGAACGCGCTAGTATGGAAGATCCTTCGTGAATATTCTATCGGTCCATACATTACGAAATCTGCTCCTGCTGAGATCGGGAGGGTCGCGGCTGAGACGTCGACGTAGCGGTAGATGCCTTTTTCATCTTCCTTGAGGTCGGCCTTCTGGATGTAAGAGTCCACAGCGTTATGCATGGCGCATCCAGTGGGCAATCCCCACTTCGCCTTGGCGATGACTATCGCCCTTAGGGCAGAACCGGCCATCTGGTCGGCGGTCATGACCGCCGTGTCAAGAAGGGGTTTGGTTATCCCATAGCCTCTCGCCATTTCGATCATACCGGAAGGAAGCAATTGGCCACCGTCCTCGAGAAGGTAGATCTTGCCCTTGAGGCCGATGTCCCCCGGGTTGAAGGCAAGCAGGACCGCGCATTCCACCTTCGAATCCTGAAGATGCCCCAGCTCCTCCGCGGTTGTCCCAGCGTGGATGGAGTTGTAGATCACTCGAGTGCCGATTCCCAGCTCTTCTGCGCGCTTAATGCCAGCCAACCTGACCTCCGCCGATGGCGAATCGATCAACAGTGGCACGGAGGTGAGATCGGCGGCTCTCTGGAGATAGGCTCCAATAGCTTGTGGGGTCTCGGCGAAAAGCATCAGGGCGGTCGGGGTCTGGGTCTCTTGGGCAGCTTGATTGAAGCCCTCGAGGCATTTCTCGAATG